>SWBW01004816.1_pt1 | contig 131642 bp, 128 predicted proteins | sample 4693041 | NCBI WGS metagenome assembly SWBW01 (sample SAMN10267271, study PRJNA491770) | bioreactor metagenome | isolation source: DHS bioreactor inoculated with marine methane seep sediment | place: Japan: Omine Ridge, Nankai Trough | collected 2006-05-06 | reverse complement strand
TAACCGCTGCTTGTACTTCTGGTGATTGCATAAAATCATCTGGTAGGGTAAGTTCGTCTTTTGTATTAACAGCATCACCAAAATAACCTCTAGATAATTTTTTTATCATGCCTTCCTTAGCCGCTGCTTGTACTTCTGGTGATTGCATTACCTCATCTGGTAGGAAATATTCTTTTTTTATTTTAATAACATTACTAATATAACCATTAGATAAATATTTAATCATTAATTTAACTTTTTCTTGTTGTTCTTCAGTTAATTCAACCTTAGCATTATTCGCTTGTTCTATATTATCTTGTTGACATTCAGAATGATCGCCACTATCCAATGACAAACCACAAACAGAGCAACTATTAATTACTCCGTCAGAATCACTGGGTTGTATACTTTCTCCTTTGGGCATAATTAAATATTAATTACTCATTAGGCCAAGCGACAATAACAACCCTTTGACCATTATTAACATCTCCATCATTCCAGTCATGAATAGAATTCATCAACACATCATAATCATATTGATAATTCTCACCATTCCTAGTACCGACATCGTTAGTAATAAATTTACTATCTGTATATCCTCTTACCACTAACATATGATATATAGGGCCAGGTGAAGTAAAGTTGGGATTACCCAATTCTCTTCCTGCCGAAGGAATGATAACTGGTCGGCCAGAAGCTATCTGTGTTTTAATATCTTTAATCGTTGGATCATAAATTAGCTCTACTTTTTCATACCCCCAATAATCTTTCATAAATTGTGCAGTTTCTGCTGCTGTCGTATCTTTATAAAAACCAATATTCTCTTCTTCCCAAGCTACAAGATCTTTAATCTCTTGATCGGCAATATCCTTGGTAAACGTCTTACTTTGATAATAATAATGTACTGTAATAGCAGATGCCTCCTCACATGCCTCTTGATAAGGTAATTCCCAATTAGAATGAGGTGCTTGACTGGTAAATGGCACATCAAGATTAATTTCATCTGGGAGTACTATTGGCTCTGGCTCAGTATTAACATTCTCGTTTATTTCACTATTTGTATTATCGTTTGTATCAGTATAAGTATTGGTATTAAGAAAATTAGTAAAAGCTACTGGTTCTGGCGTAGAATCATTTACCATCCAGTCGTCCCATAAGCCAATAATACGACCTCGAAACAGTATTCCAAGCCCGATAACAATAAAGATAATTAAAACTGTATTTAGTAATGCTAATCGTGATTTCATAAATATATTTTATCAGCTAGTATATATTGATAAAACTATTTTGTCAATACTCTATTCAACTACTACACCACTATTTCCTAAAAGTCCCCACATCCATTCAAAAGAACTTCTAATAAAATATCGCTCCCCTGATAGAGGATCTAACAGTATCATTTTAGTTGGATTGTCAGAAGGACCTACAAATCCAATAGCTACAAAAGTATGCTCCCCCATAATAGCTACAACATTATCTCCATCGCCAGTTTTCCAATCAACTCGCGCTCCAGAACCAGCTGTCCCCCAAACAATTACCGGATGGCCTTTTTTTATTTCTTCAGTAACTTGAGTTATATTCCAACCAGAAAATGCAGTTGAAGTGCGATACGCATTACCAGCCCTAGCTATTGGCTCCCAATAAACGCCATAACCAGTGGATATCTGTCGCCCATCTATATCACCTACGAAAGCTATATGTGGATTACCCCAAACACCCCCTTCTTTGTGCAATGTTCCATCAAGACCAATTGCATCGATTAAAGGTTGTTCGGGAACGTTAACGCCATAATAACTCAAAGCCATAACCAAAGTAGCTACTTCACAACTTAAATTACGATCCTGACGATTATATTGTACTGCTAATTTCGTTACTGATAATTCTGTAGAAAAACTTACATTAATTTCCTCTTCAGAGTTAAAGCCTGACACACTTATTACACCTGCTTCTATCTTTGCTTCATAGATAGTACTAAATGCAAATGGTTCGTTTGGTTGAAAAAACATCGTATCTCCCTCCCAAGAAAAACTTCCAGCTACTTGTGGAGTAATACTAAATTTTGCTTCTGTGGAAACATGATCTACGGTCTGATCAAAACTAAATCTTATTGCACTATTAATACTAATCCCCTGACTACTAACAGACGGAGAAGAACTTACTAAACGAACTGGACCTAAAGTTGTAAAATTATAAATTGCTTTTTCTTCCAAAAAACCACCCTCATAAGTTTCTAATCCTTCAGCTATAACAATAGAATATGTAGTATCTTTTTTTATCGAAGTAGTATTAAACTTCATTGTTTTAAAATCAGCAGTTTCCCAAGTACCAACTAATTCTGGTTCAATTTTTATATTTTCTTTAAATGATTCAAAATCTACGTTCTCACTAAAAATAACTTTGATATCGTCAGATAATATTACTTTATCTCCTTGAGGACTTACACTTTCTACCCCAGGAGCAGGTCGGACCTTATAAACCTCCTGATAAATTGATTCTCCCTCACCTTGAAAGGCGATTTCGTCTAATCCAAAATGATTTCTAATTATCTTCCTAGAAATATCAAAATTATATTCTTGACCTTGCGATAATAATCCCTTTGGAGTGACTGTATATGATTTATTATCATCACTTTGTACAACTTCAACTTCTACAGCTGGATCAAAAACAAAATCAAAAATAGCTAAATTTTCATTCTCATTACTAAGATGTACAACCCAACTATTATCAGGCCTAATTTCCCCCTCTTGTTTTGTCACTACTTCTGATATTTTGGGGAGGTCTTCTATAGTAAAAGTTAAAATATATTCCTCAGCTTTTTTATAACTAGGTAATGCACTCTTAATATTAGCAATAGTTATTGTATATGTGGTACCCGGTAACCAATTCAACTCTGGATTATATGTAACAGTCTTTGCTAAACGGTCATCTAAAATCATATTACTATATTCTGGTTCTCCATAAACTTCAGGACTAATACTTATCTCAAGTTCTCTTGCTACTGGCCATTCAAAATCTATTTGTAATGCTTGGTCAACATTTAATACGTTATTATTTATTGTTAATACTGGTTTTGGAGAATTACTCATTACCAAAAAAATTACTATCATCAAAAGTAGTGTACCCATGGATACACTCCAGAATAGATAGCCTCCAACTTTAAACCTTTTTTGTTTTTTGTTTGTTAAATTTTTATCAATGTTTTCAACCATAATATTGTTATTATAGCACAAAAATTACCTTTTGTAAATAAAAAATGGCCTGAAATTAATCAAACCATTTATCAATATTGTAATCTAATTTTGAGAATAAGTAGTTTCCAATATTTGTCGAAATGCAATAACAGAGTTAACTATTTTTGCACCTTTATCAGTTGCCTTGGTAGCATGTGGATTTATAGAGTATACAAAATTACCTTTTGTCCTCTTAGGTTTTTGTACTACTCCTTCATCCAATAACCACGTCAGTACTTTATTATAGAGAGGGGCATTAAATTCAGTTCCAATTTTCCTCTGTGAATCAGAACGTAAATTAGTTTCTCTTAAGTACTTTTCATTGACATACGTTGTCCCACGCTGTCCAGGCTTAAGCAGTCCCCAAATAACTATCGCCACCACATAATCATGTGGAATGTTTTTTGGTAAATACTTATGAACACTGAAAAGATCAACAACATCAGCCAACTGCATGACAGAGTTACTAGTTTCAATAACTTTAGGAGTTAGAAAACTATCCTCAGCGACAGAAACAACACATTCTTCAATCACCTTAGATGATATAACCTGGTACAAAAAATATATCTGTTTTACTAAACGATCAGGCTCACTTGTTCTGACCTGTTGATACAACATCCAAAACTGCTGAGCAATATCCTTATCTTTTTGATCAGATATACCATCAATATGTAGTTTCGCTTGCCCATGCAATTGATCTCGATTAGAAATCAACTTAGCTTCATCTGATTTCTGAAGAGTTTTACGATTACCACCAGATGAATTAATAAATTCCATCTCAGCTTGTTGTAACGCATTATTCCTCTGACTTAAAGTTTGATTTTCCCGATCGAAAACATCTTTAAGATATCGATATATTGGACCAGGTATAAATTCTCCAAATTCCTCAGAAAGCTTCGAGAGCAAATTCTCAGCCTTAGTGACAAATATTTTCTCCTTTTTAACAGACCTTCTTAATTCTTGGTAATACTTTTTAAACCCATAAGCTTCTTGCTCAAGTTGTTGTTGAAAGTTTTTAACCATTAATACTGGATCTGCTTCCTTGAAGACAACGAAAAAACTAACCGTACTGAACTTATAACCGTACTGATTAGTATACTCCTCATGAAGCTTATACATTCTACTTACATATCTTTGTCTAAGCCAAAGAGTAAATAACGTAAAAGCTAATAAGAATGATCTCATGGATGATGAAAATAACCACAACCCTCTATGCCATTTACCACATGAGCTCTTCAATACATTACTCGAATGGTAGGTTATTCTTTCTTGAATCAAAGAATCTAATTCTGTGATTTTTGTATTTACAAACAACATCGCATTGCGCGTAGTAAATAATTTTACAAAATCACTCATCTGCGCTAGGTTTTGATCTTTGCCATCTAAATCTTCAAAGTAGTATGACTGAAAACCATAAGCAGTGGAATCATACAACCAAACAATTAAGAGTCCTGATTTGTTATACCATTCCATTCTAATCAATTTTGTAAACTGAGTTACATCACCATCTAAACCCTGATTTAATGATAGATTAGTATCATTTACAACAATAATACTATCATTGATAATTGGCGCATATTCATTAAATACAGATAATGTATTTTGAAGCGCATAATAACTATTATCAGGTTGATGATTACAAAAATAACTATGAACAGGATTCCATGCAGTGGAAACAGAAAGGATTATCATAAGGATAATCAAAACTCCTACAATCTTCCATAATAATTTCCATTTTTTATTTACCCATGCCTCTAATTGATTATTTCCAGAATTATCAATTCTTTTATATTGAGTCATTATTCTCTCCGTTTATGTTAATGTTCTATATTTGTATTTTCAATAAAAATTAACAGAAAATCATTGATATGTCAAGAGTATATAAATAAAAAAATACCTTATATTTCTATAAGGTATTTTATACTTAATTTCTTTATATTTTACTTCTTTGTCAGCGCATTAGTAAACCAAGAGATTACCCATAAGATTACCCCACCAATCAAGGCTGTAACAAATCCGTCAACTGAGAAACCTTCAATAAAGCTAGCCACAAACCATATTAAGACACCATTAATTACCAAAGTAAACAAACCAAGCGTTAAAATAGTAATTGGTAAAGTGAGTAGTACAAGTATTGGCTTGATGATTGCATTAGCAAGACCCAATATTACAGCAGAGATAATAGCGGCATAAAAACCCTCTACCTCAAAACCTGGCACTAAATAGGCTACCAATAGTAATGCAGCAGCATTTAATATTAGACGTATTATGAAATTCATATTGTTATTCCCCTATGTCTATCCTCGATAGACTATTAATTAATTATTTATTATTAGTTACATAAGTAATAAAATCATCTGGATCTTTTGGAGTGATTACATAATTTTCACTAGCTCGTGTCTTTATAAAAACTCCATCTTTAAAATTTGTCATAGCTACCCAAGCTTTACCTATCCCCGGAAGATAATATCTGCCACCAATAAATAATCCGCCAAATAACCTAATCCCAAATGGAATAGGTGATCTTTTAATTTCTTCTATTTCATTAATTTTAATCACATTTTTATTGAAAGCTCCATGGATTGTTATTTCATTATTATTAATAACATATCTCATCTTATATATTCTATAAATTATATAACACAGCCAGATAAAAATAATTCCGAACACTATAAAAAAAACATTCCTATCATTTCCACTCATTTCTTCGTCAGCTAAAAATGGCACTCCAAACATCATAAACAAAATAAAGACAGGGCTAACCCAATAAATTCCCATAATCCCTTTTGATTTAATTGTAGTATATATTTTTTCCATAAATTAAGTATAGCAAAAAAAATACATTTTTCAATTAACTCGTAAATGCATGGTTATATTTTCATCATAATAAGCAGAATGATGCCGAGTAATCCAGCAACAAAAAATGTATATAATGCGGCCGGAATCTGCCAATCAGCTTTCTTGAACTCGTCATTTGCCTCTTTATTTGGAATTGTCTCTGACCTCGCCTCAAGCATATAGCCTTTATAATGGGTATTCATTCCAAGTAAAGAAAAAACAATACATAATACTGAAAAAAATATGATAAAGTAAATCAGAATATTTTCTTCTTTGGCTGAGCTAAATAAGCTTGTGGTCCATAGTAGAAGGCCGCCGCTAAGTGTAATAAGCGTTACTGTAAGCGTATTTCCCCTATCTCTGTAAACTTGGTGCCTTTGGGGGTCGGTTCCCATGTTCATGTTAAAGTTTAATTAAAAATTACTTTATATTTTTTTAGCATACCAGCTAAGTAGTCCACCTTAACTAAACATTTTGCCAATTTAAATGCAGCAAAACTTTTACCTTTACCAACCTCATTCAGAAGACTAGTTTTTCCCACAAATATTTTTGCAAAAGCACTACATAAGGCAAATTTTGATTGGTTATCTTCACCTTTAATGTCTTTGACATCTTGTGCATCAAAATTATTACACTCGTCCAATAATTTAGCTAAGATATTTCTATGTTTTTCGCAAACTTGATCAGGATATTTTCTTGCCTCTTTCATATACTTAATATATAGAGTGGCAACAATCCTACCATTATCTTCTTCTGTAATTCGTTCTTTAAAATGTATAAGACTACTCGTAAGCACATCCGCAACAACTAATGCATTGCCAAGCTCCTTCAGTTCTTCTTTATCTTCATGCTGTAAGACTTTAAATTCATCAGCCATTGGGATCCATTCATCAATATATTTACCAAATTGATCAAATTCACTAAATATCACATCAGCAATAAATTGTGGAAAGGTTATTTTTTTCTTAAAGATTATCATATTATATATAGCTAACTAATGAAAAACTCAATCTTTTTATAATAAATTTTTGCAATTTTTTTAATTCAATTACATCAATTTTTTGCTGTTCAATCTCAATTTTTAGATAATATACGATTGTGATCAACAATGCTATTTAGTATCCTCTATTTTGTCTTAATTTTACATTTTCCGACCCTGTATCATGTCTACTATGAGCTTATATACTACTTTTCAACGTTCATATTTATTGTTCCATATTTTTATGTTCAAGTCCAATGCTGTCCTAAGTAGCCTCGCTCCTACCCGTTCGAATCCTTTATACAAAAAAGCTTAATGATAATTCCAAGCTTAATACCTATTAATACGAAAGTGGTAGCGCCAAGGGGAATTGAACCCCTGTTACATGGATGAGAACCATGCGTCCTAGCCACTAGACGATGGCGCCACAATTGTTATTTTCACCAGTATATCATTATTAACTTAAGTGTCAATAAATATAACTAGAGATAGAAAAGCAGCAGACATTTTTCTTAAGCCTGTTACTGCTTTTCTAGTAATATATTTTTATTTTTTTCTGGCTAACTCGAAGTAGATTGCAGCCAAAAATGACGCGATAGACATTTGTAAATAGAAGGCGGAAGAAATGATAATTATATGCTCTCTTACCTCTGTAAAAAAACCAAAAATACCACACATTAAACCAAATATTGCGAATAATGCTGGCAAATATTTACTTTTCATAACTTCACCCCCTTTCAATAAATAAGATAAAATATTATTTATTTATACAATAATTATAACTTTTTTCCAGTTTCATAGCAAACCTTTATTAAGGCACTAGAATAGCCCCATTCATTGTCGTACCAAGTAATAATTTTAGCTAAATCTCCATCTATAACCTTAGTTAAAGACAAATCTACAATGCTAGCATAAGTATTCCCAATAAAATCTGAAGAAACCAAAGGTTCGTCTGTCACATCAAGAACTCCTTCATAGCGAGGAGTATCTTTAGCCTCGATAAAAGTTTTATTTATTTCTTCAACCGTAGTTTTCTTTTTTAACAGCATCGTAATGTCGGATAATGATACCACTGGAGTAGGAACTCTAATTGCAATTCCATCAAATACTCCTTCCAAAACTGGAATAGTAATCGCAGTAGCTTTAGCTGCACCAGTAGTTGTAGGAATAATGTTCTCAGCACCTGACCTTGCTCGACGTAAATCACTATGTGACCCATCAACCAAATTTTGATCAGCAGTGTATGAGTGAATAGTAGTCATAGCTGCTTTTTGTATTCCAAATTTACCACTCATTATAGACATTACTGGAGCTATACAATTTGTTGTACACGATGCATTAGATATTACTTTATGATCATCTTTTTCATCATAGTTAACCCCAAAAACTACAGTCTGGACATCACCGCCTTTTGCTGGTGCTGAAATTACTACTCTTTTAGCTCCTGCTTTAATATGTTCAGTTGCTTCTTCTTCCGTACGAAATTTACCAGTAGATTCTAAAACAATATCTACTCCCAATTCTTCCCATGGAAGCTTTGTAGGGTCTTTCTCGGCATAAGAATTATACTTTATACCATCTACTATAATCTCCTTGTCATTAGTAGTAATATCATGATCGAATTTACCATAGACTGTATCATATTTTAACAAATGAGCTAGAGTAGCATTATCGTTTGTATCATTTATAGCTACGACTTCTAAATCCTTATTATCGAAAGCTAGCTTAAAGAAAGCTCGCCCGATTCTACCAAACCCATTGATTGCAATCTTTGTTGCCATATTATTTTTATTTAATAATAAGTTATTTTTTAATTTCCCCTCCACTCCCAAAAATTTCTATTTTTTCTTCTACTACTTTCTGAATAGCCATGATAGAAGGTGTTAATATTTCTCTTGGATCAAAACTATCCTTATCATTATTTAATGTATCCCTTAATGAGTTTGTAAAAGCAACTCTTAACTCTGTATCAATATTAATTATTGTTATTCCTAAATTTATACCTGCGTGAATCTGGTTTTGCGGTAATCCAGAAGCACCGTGCAAAACTAAAGGAGTGTCTGGAATAACTTTATGAATAGCTTCCAACCTATCTAAGTCAAGACCAGGATTTCCTTTTTGCATTTTCATTATACCATGTACATTACCAACTGCTACAGCCAATGTATCAACTCCTGTCTTTGTAACAAATTCCTCAGCTTCATCAGGATTAGTCATCATTTGTTTTCTTTCTTCAATACTTACCTCCTCTAAACCTTTTACAATACCTAGTTCACCTTGTGCTAAAACATTTTTTCGATGTGTAAAATCTACCGCTTGTTTCGTCAAAACTATATTTTCCATAAATGGCATATCAGAAGCATCCATCATTATAGAAGAAAAACCAGCCCTTACGCATTCGGCTACCGAACGAAAACTCTTTCCATGATCCAAATGCAAAGCTATAGGTACGTCCTCCGCCTCATTAGCTGCGATAGTTTGTACTATACCAGTAATAGCTTTTAAACCAGCATATTGTATACTGGTTTCTGAAACTTGCAGAATAATCGGAGCTTTCATTTTTATTGCCCCCCGCACTACGCCAATTGTAGTTTCTAAATTCTCAATATTAAAAGCGCCAATCGCGTAATCTTGTCCTTTTGCTTTTTCTAATAAGTCCGAAAGGTGTACCAACATATATTTTTATAAATAAGTATTAATAATTTTTTGGAATGAAGATGCTTCTTTACTGGCCCCACCAATTAAAACTCCATCAATATCATCCATTTTAGAAAATCCTTCAATATTTTCTGGGTTAATAGAACCACCATATAAAATCGGTAAATTTTCTGCTATCCGCACATCATATAAACCCGATATTAATTTTCTAATATATTTATGGACTACTTGTGCTGACTCAGGACTATCAGCTTGTCCCGTATTATCTTTGTTGGTACTGATCGCCCAGATTGGCTCATAAGCTATTAACACATTACGCATATCTGCCGGTGAGATATCTTGCAAACCTTCATTTAGTTTTTCTTCAATAACTTTTTTTGTTAATCCATTTTCTTTTTCCTCAAAATTTTCACCAATACATATTATCGGTTTTAATTTATTTTTTAATGCTTGTACGATTTTCAAATTTACCACTTCATTAGTCTCATGAAAAATCTCACGTCTTTCAGAATGACCAACAATTACATATTGACATCCGACATCGACTAATTGTTTTGCAGAGACTTCTCCAGTAAAAGCACCACTTGCCTCCCAAAAAATATTTTGAGCACCTAAACCTATTGTCTTATCTCCAATTTGATTTCTAGTTTTACACATAAAAACATGAGATGGGCATAAAATTACATTAATCTTTTCCAGATCTATATTTTCCCAATCCATATTATCAAAAAATCGTTCCAAACTTATTTTATCTAAACTCATTTTCCAATTAGCGACAATATATGGCTTTTTATTCATACTTATTTATTTAAAAAATTGTTACTGCTCCTATAGTCATAATACTAACTATTAGCCCAGCAATCAATACTCCAGTGGTAATTGCTGTCATAGATTTTTTGAATGAAATACCAAACAAAAATGCTGCAACTGAACCTGTCCAAGCTCCAGTAATAGGCAGTGGTATAGCTACGAACAAAACCAGAGCTATAAAACTACCATAACGTTTGGCTCGTGTAGTGAATTTCTTACGAGTTCTATCAAATACCCAATTAAAAAATTTATTAAATATCTTAGAATGTTTCATTAACCATTTTGAAACAGGATCCAATAACCACACCAGAAAAAATGCAGGTATAATATTCCCAATTACTGCCCAAATATACGCACTCCACCAACTCATTTCAAATCCAACTATAGCTACAGGTATTGCTGCTCTCAACTCTGCTATCGGTAACATTGCTATCAAAACAGTAGCAAGTTCAGGTGAAAAATTTTGAAATATTGATGCGTAATCTATATGAAACATAATTTAATGTTTTGTTTATAACCAACGATAATTATCAAACGCCCAGTTTATTAAAGTTTTAACTTCATCAAATCTAGATTGACTTGAATCACTATTAAATAATACTACCATTATTTTATTACCATCTTCTATGGCCTGACAGACAAAAGTATAACCCGCCTCATCGATATACCCTGTCTTTGCTCCTACAAATTGCAAATCATTGTCTGACAATAGTTTATTTGTATTACTAATTCTATGATATCTATTGGTTGTCGTTTTGAAAGTATATTCAGATCTATTCAAAGCTTCTGCAATGGTTAAGTTTTTAAATGCATGACCGGCAATTTTTGCATAATCACTTACTGTCGATGTGTTATTCGGACTAAGCCCTGTCACCTCTTCGAAACTTGTATCAAGCAACCCTAAGTCCGTCGCTTTTTTATTCATCCTAGCTACAAAATCACTTTCATCCAATCCTGTTGACCTAGCGAGTGCTTTAGTTGCATTATTAGAAGAACCAACTAAACTTGTATAAAATAAATCCCCTACTGTCATTGTTTCTCCAGCCTGTATATATTGATGACTTCCGCTAATATTACTATTGTCAGATGCTTCTATTGTTATCTCGTTAGAAAAATCAATCCCCGCTTCCAAAAAAATTATAGCTGTCATCAATTTAGTTAAACTAGCTATCGGCATTTTATCAGTTGAGCTACTCTGTTTCAAAACGCTTCCACTCATTGAATCTATAACCATATAAGAGCTAGCCGATATCACTCGTTTAGTTTGTAACAGATCTGAATTTTTTAATGGGGGCAAATAATGATTTATTTGATACGGTGTCTGATAATCAGAAGATTCTAAATTCTTTATTATTGCCTGTTGGACAGCTGGATCAAGATTCATTGCATCAAAATTATGGTCAATATCATTTAATTGTAATAGTACAACTAATAAATAACCTAGCATAATCTAGTTATTATTTTCCTTTTTATCATCAGGCACCTCATTAACTGAATCCTCTTTTGGAGATTGTTCGTCTTTTACTTCTTTCTTAGAATCTTCTTTTACATCATCTTTATTTAATATCTTTTCCTCAATAAGTTTTTTCAAATTTTCATCACTATTCAATTTTTCAAAATCAGGAAGATCTTCAACTTTATCCAAACCAAGATATTTTAAAAAATCAAAAGTAATATTATATATGGTCGCCATTTTTTCATTATCTTCTTTTGATTCTATTAAACCTTTAATAAGTAAATTTCGTATAATAAGACTACAGTTAACACCACGAATTTGTTCTAACTCAGCTTTTGTTATTGGCCCCCTATAAGCAACGATAGTCAATGTCTCTAAAGATGGTCTAGTCAATTCTCCAGTTTGTTCAGCTTTTACAAAATCCTTTATAATGTATGTTGCCTGTGGACTGGTTGCCATTTGATATGAGGTTGCGGTTTTTTGAATATGAATTCCTTTTTCGTCAACATTATATTCATTTATCAACTCCTCAGCTGCCTCCATAATTTCTTTCTTATCTTTCTTTAAAATTTCTGTTAATTTTTTTATTGATACTGGCTTCCCGGAAATGAAGAGAAGACTTTCGATTAAATTTTTTGTTTTCATATATTTATTTAAATTATTTTATATTTTACGGTAGAGCCTGCCTACTCGCCTCGCTAAAGCTATGGCGGAGCGGGCAGGTCGGATCTAACTTTGTCATGAATTATTATTCAATATCAGTTTTCTGATCTTCTTCATTAATTTTCTGAACATGAATCTCATCAAAAAGGTTTTCTTGAACAACGGCCACTGTCTTTTGTTTAACAAGTTCTAAAATTGCCAAGAAAGTTACAATTACCTCCGTTTTATCTTTAGCTGTCTTAAGTAAAGCTTTAAAGCTCATATTTGCTTCGTGAGTAATCATTTCTCTAATATTGCCTATCCTCTCTCTAATAGAAATAGTTTTTTTGATAACCTCGGTAGGTAAATTTATCCATGGTTCCAAACCACTTAAAACATCTGCAAATAATTCTTGTAATTTAGTTGTGGTCAGATCTTCTGGAGGATTAAATATCTTATCCATTGAAACTGCGGCTTTCTCTCTAGAAAACAAAAAATGTTTTTTATTAATCATTTTATGTAATACTTTTGAGGCATCATGAAACTCTTTATATATTTTCAGTTGCCTTTCAAGGTCTATCGCTTCCTCATCATCTATCTCTAAATTTGGTAATAATGATTTTGATTTGATTAACAAAAGTTTAGCAGCAACAACTAAAAAATCTGCAAGCTCCTCAGTAAGGATGTCTGGAGAATCATTAATATAACCCAAATACTGCTCAGTTACTCCAGCTAATGCTATTTGAGTAATATCCATCTCCTCCTGTTCAATCAACTGGAGTAATAAATCTAACGGACCTTCAAATGTTTCTATTTTTATTTTATAAACCATTCTTTTATTTTTTAGTCTTATCTCTCTTAGCTACTGAAGCTGCTTGGACGTTCTCCTCCTCTACTTTCATAAAATCTTTTATTTTCATTTTAATACTGTCAGTAAAACTACCTCCTCCCAGAACGACATCCTTCAACTTTAATAAAGTCTTATCAACGATAACTTCAACTTTATGTATTGTTCCAAAAGGAGTTATAGCTCCCGGCTTGACCTTAAATTTATTTTTCATCTCATTCTCCTTGGCCATGCTCACCTTCTTAACTTTCAATATTTTTTTGAGTTTTGAAAAATCCAACTGATAATGTGAGGGCACAACAACTAAAAAATATTTTTTATCTGCTTTTACCAATACAGTCTTTGCGATCTCTTGTAATTTACTCTTAGTCGTTTTTGCTAAATCATAAGCTGTATACACTGTCTTATGCTCTAAAACTTCGAACTTAGCTTTTGCCTTATCTAAATGATTCAATAATTTTTTCGGGATTGCCATGCAAATATTAAATTAATAATTAACTTTGTTGGGGTGGCTTAGGAGTATTATCCATTTGAGGTTGCACATAAGATTCATCATCTATCATCTCAATGTCCATCTTGACCCCACTAAACTTTCCGGCTATTTTATTATAAACAGCCGAACCAGCTGCTCCAGCCCCAAATCCTACTATCCCAACTATGATTGCTATACCTAATACGCTTACAAAAGTAAAATCATCAAATTCAGGTTCAAAGAAATGTCTCGTTGCATAATCGTTTGTAATAAATAAAATTATTACTAAACTTGTAGCAGCTACTAGATAAACTGCGGTAATAACAAATGCTGTAATTCTGGCTGTAGATAATACGTCAAATTTTTTAATCTCATACATACTACATTTCTCCTTCGTCATCAATACTTATATTATGTTTTTCATGATATTTTTTTTGAACAAATATTGCCAACCATGTTAACAAAGCAACTAAAATTATAAGTACGACATATATACCAACTTTTTCATATTCTTTGATCAAATAATAGAAAGCTTGATAAACCACTCTAATCAACATCCAAATAGCAAAAATAAAATATGGCCAGGCAATAACTTTGTTAGCACTTTTTTTCTTTTTGTAATACAACCAAAAATATAATAAAAATCCAGCAAGTAATATTGGTACAGCAAATGCGGTATGAATTAATAATTTATATATTTCATAATCAGCTCTAGTATAAGTTTTTTCTGGTGCTGCTCCATAATAATCATAACTTGGTTCATAATTATAACTACGTACACTACCATACTGATCATATGCAGGATTTATCCATTGATTAAGATCAGCAATTAATCTTTCACCAAAAATGAATAGCACTACTGTTAAAATAATAACGAATATTACTGCCACTGCCGAAAATTTTGATTTTTTGTGTACTTTTTTTTGATTTATAGGTGAGGGTGCTTGAGGTAAAATGTTTTCCATATTTTTTTATTTAATAATTTTATTATATAAATTTAATTAATCTACTTTTCTACTAATTACAAATATTGCAATTGCTAAAATCAATGACAGTAATATACCTGCACCAACTGCTAAATAAAACGTATTTACAGAATTTGTGCCAGTTAAAGTAATCTCTATTCCACTTGTTTCATTATTTTCAGCATCTCTAATAAATAAATCTTCCGTCATTTGATCGTAGGTCATACTTCTGGTTAGCTTAGTAAGAAAATATTTTTTTTCTGTCGGTTTTAATAATGAATCTCCTTGATCATCAATGGCTAATTTTTCAATACTTTCCTTATCTATCCAATTTGCATAATTAGTTGAAAAATTTGGCAATGTTTTTTTATTATCTGCCAATACATAAAGTAATATCGGAACACTTTCATAATTGTTATCTAAAGTAGTTGATCCTGCTTTAAAACTAAAATTATTTCCAGACACATCATTTTTTAAAGTACCATCAAAATGTCCCAGTATCGTCAAACCAGATCCTTCTTCATCAATAATTGGTTGGGAATAAGATTGGGAATAAGAATATTCATTTGAAATTGATTCATTGCTTCTTGCCTTATTAAATAATTTAAATTCATCCAAATAAATATAGTTACCAGATTCTCCAATACGCATTTCCTCAGTACCCTTTAACATTTTCATTGAAAAAGGAACACTATTTATATTAGTACTTTGGCTATTATTAATATATGCTTTAGAAATTATTAATTCTGTCCCTCCAAAAAAAATTTTAGGTAATTTTCCATTTTCCCAAGTTAAGGCCAAATGTCGCCAAACATCTATATTATATGGGATAGCAATATCTTCAGTAACCCACTTATAATTATTTTCACTTTCATCGACTGAAGTAAGTACTAAATGATGTTCGCCATTTTCAAATTTTAAGCCAAATGAAAATATTGGAATATTATTATCATATATTGTCATTGCCTCCATATGACTCGCAAAAGAATATTCAAAATGCGGTTTAAACCACATTGATAAACTGCCTGCTTCCGTATTAAACTGATCAGTAATATCAAAACTTAATTTATCGTTATATGAAGCAGCAACATCTGCGGTATAAACTTTAAGAGCCTGACCATGTTTTCCCGTCACATAAGTAGCTTCCTCAGAATCACTTTTACTATTAGAAACAATAGAAGAAATTTTCATCGGATAAACAATATTTTTTGCTTCAAACTGTAAAACTACTGGAGTTGCTTCTCCTTTTCTCAAACTTTTTGATACATCTGTCCATTCAAGACTTTCTGAATTAACTTTCATTGCAACAAAATACCAACCATTATCAATATAACTATTTAATATATAACTTGCTGAAGTTGGAAAATTATATTCATTATCATTAAGCCAAGTTACTAAAGAATCTTTATCAGTAGATGATAGAACTGTTACGTCATAATAATCAATTTGTTTCTCTTCTACGATAGTAACTCCTTCATAAACAGCATCTTGTGTAGCTTTAAGTCCAAAAGAAATATCTTTACTATTAGAGACTATATTACCAGTTAATCCATCCAAATTTGTAAACAGTGCTTGAGAGCCCTTACTAACCTCTGGTTTATTTGGCACAGGGATTACCCAAGCGAAATCATTTGCATCTCCTTCAAAAGAAGTAGATACAACCATTGTTTCTATTCCGTCCTCATACATAATAACTGCCTTCTGTCCTGTTTCCTGAATCCAATAATTTTGTGGGGGCATCATCATGCCATCAGCCAAAGATATCTGCGGAAGGATGATTAACAATGACATTAATCCAACGATGATTTTTTTTCTAATTGTTTTCATAAAATTATAATTATTAATTATTTCCGACAGGGCCTACCTACCGGCAGGCAGGCCGGATCCGGCTTTGCCGGAAAATTGTTTTAATTTAAATGGTAATACTTGTTGTTCACCAAATAACTTTCTAACCTGGATTTTACCTTTGCTTGTTAATTTTACTTCTTCAATAAACCATTTTTCTGGAGTTCTCTTTCCGTATCCAATCATCAAACCTTTTTCTATCAAACTTTCCATACTTCGAGATATTATCCCCTGCTGATCTTCTTTCTTTGGTTTCTTTTTTTGTTTATCGTAAAATTTTAAGAAAATATTTCTTTTTATTTTATTTCTAGCACCATAAGTACTAAGCAAAATATATTTTTGTAGTTGAGATAACCTCATCCTACTTTATTATTTATTTATCAAACTTGATATGTAATTCTTTCATCTGTTCGGTTGTAGACTTAGATGGAGATCCAGTCATTGGTTCTCTATTATCTCCTGTCTTTGGAAAAGCTACAACCTCTCGAACGCTTTTTTCGTTAAACAATATTTGCAACAATCTATCTATACCAGGAGCAATCCCACCATGTGGAGGTACCCCATATTCAAAAGCTTCTAACATATGTTTAAAATTTTTCTTAGCTTCATCTTTATCGATACCAACCAATTCAAATATCTTTTTCTGTACTTCCGGATCAGTAATTCTAATACTACCACCAGCTATCTCTACTCCATTCAATGCTAAGTCATGTTGCCATGATCTAACTTTCAGAGGATCAGTATCTAATAATGGAATATCTTCAGTCCTTGGTGCGGTAAAAATATGATGAAAGGCTATATAATTATCATCTTTTTTCTCTGGTTCAAAATAAGGCCAGTCAACAATAAAACAAAATGCTAATTCATTAAGATCGTTTTTATCTTTACGAAGGTCCGGTTTATCATTACCATATTTTTTCATCGCTTCATCAAATGGTATCCGTGGCCATTTATCAAAAGTCATATGCTTTTCCGGAAAAACTTCTGCAATCATCTCTGTATATAATTTTTCCAATAAATTTAATATTTCATCCTGTGTAACAAAAGACATTTCAATATCAAGCTGGAAAAATTGATCTGGAGCTCTATCAGACCTTGCGTCCTCATCACGAAAACATGGAGCTATCTGAAAATACTTATCAAAACCAGCTACCATTAGCATCTGTTTATACTGCTGTGGAGACTGTGGTAAGGCAAAAAACTTGCCTGGATGCTGTCTAGAAGGCACTAAATAGTCCCTAGCGCCCTCTGGCGTGGATTTAGCCAATATTGGCGTCTCTATCTCTATAAAACCCTCATTATGCAAGAAATCACGCATAAATTTTAAAGCTTTAGAACGAAGTATTATCTTACGTTGGTTATTAGCACGACGTAAATCTAGGTAACGATATTTATAGCGTAATTCCTCCCCTACGTCTTCTTTCTTAGTCTCTACTATTTCGAATGGTGGGGTTTTTGATTCTGATAATATTTTTAATTCTTTAGCCTCAATTTCTACTGTACCAGTTATCATCTCTTTGTTAACCAAATTATCAGGACGCTTATTAACTTGCCCAACTAATTCAATCACAAACTCTGGTCGTAATTGTTTCGCTAATTTTAATGCCTCAGGGTTTTCTGAATGAAAAACAACCTGCACCAAACCAGATACATCTCGTAGATCAATAAAAATCATCTTACCCATTTTTCGAGTAGCATGCACCCAGCCGTTAAGCTTTACTTGCTCGCCAACTTTATTTACTATTTCTTTTGTGAAAATTCTATTCATATTCTAATTAGTAAATTTAAAAGTGCGAAGTATTTTTTTTAATTCATCAAAAGATCCCCCGCTAGCTGGTACGAGCATAAACTGACCATTCTCTTTCCATCCATCCTGTGCACTTGAAAAAGAAATTAAACTCCTTGTCGTACATGTTGAGCAATCCTCTGGCCCACTAAAAACATATACCTCTTCCTCCGCTTGAGTATTTCCAACAATTATATCACTTTTTTTTGAATCCCATTGACCATCTTGAAATGGAACACAAGACATACCTCTAGAATCAGGGCATATATGTAACACTGATTCATCAAGCAAATTATTAATAATTACAACATCTGAAGAAAAAGGACTTGCATCATATTCACTTACCTCAATTGTCCAATCAGAAGAATATTGAAAAGAATACTCATATTCATTATTTATATACGTCTGCCAATCATCCGTTTCATCAATAACGGTATTCGTATTTAATACCGTATTAGTTTTAATACAGTCTTCAGGGCAATAATAAGGATATGTGCTGGTATTTTCCCCTGAATCACAAATTCCGTCTCCGCATTCACCGTATTGCACCGGACCACCAGATATAGTATTTGTATTCGTGTTTGTATTTACGTTAATTATAACTTCAATAAACGTTTTACCATCAGCTATACATTGCCTAGGATAACTTTCCATGGCTGGATTACCTGCTTCAATGCATTCTTCAAAGTTAATTATACTGGATCCATCAACTTCTAAACATGTAAATACAACATCCATACATTCTGGACAACTTGCGCCTTTACGTAAATAGCATCGATCATCTGCTTCACAATCAATTTTATCACCGCCAATTAACCCAGCTGCTCTTTCCCAACATGGAATATTTTCTACATCATCTTTCTGCGTTTCATAATAAATGGCCACCCCAATAAATCCAATCGCTAAAACAGCAATAATAATTACTACAGCTACTGGTACAAATCCTTTATGATATTTCATAAATAACTATGGTAAAAATTTAAACGTAGATAAAAAGTTTACTGAATTTTTATTAAATGGGGCTTCATATAAATATTGCCCACTTATAAAATATATTTCGTCACCAATGGGATCTCCAGGTAATTTCCTATAAACGACTGCTTCAGCTCCCGATATTTTCTCAGTAAAAAACTGATACGCTTCAGGATTAACCCCAGTCAAACGCAAATATGCACTGCTAATTGTCTCTTCAGGCTGAATTGGAAACACTCTAACATAAAAATCTGTAGTATCAGTATCATTCAAATTAATTAATTCCCCTTCATTCTCTCCGTAGGCAATTTCATCATTTGTAAGATCGTACGAAGCTGGATATTTGAAAGAAAAATTGTAATCTTCATTATTGTATGTCAACCAATCAGCGGTATTAACATTGGCAGGTATCACTAATCCACGATTAGATAATGCTCTAACAATTAATATATTATCAGTGGGTGTTGGATTCTCTATCCAGAAAAAATACAATATATAAAATATAAAAAATACAATAACTGATTCAATAATAATTATTGAAATTCCCCAAAATGTTGATATTTTTCTATTTTGCATCATAATATTATAAACATAAGTTATTATATTTTGTACAATCTTTGCCCGTAACATCAATTAAATATTCACCACAATTAGGCAAAGCTCCTTCTAGAGATGTATAACCACACCAGTTTGCATACTCACCATTTTTATTCAAAATTATATCTCCTACTCCTAGACATCCACTTCTCAATATAAAATTACCATCACACTCAAAAACTCGATTAATAATACACGCGGATGGAAATATTTGGTGAGTTCCCCCGCAATAACTTATAGCTATTTCCAATCCAGTTGCTATATTAGCCCTTGCTTCTCTATTATTTTTCAATGAAATTGAGATGCCGTTTAAAAGAACTAGTGACAATACCAATAAAGCTAATAGCATTATTGAATATGCTGTTATCCCCCTGTTATCCTTTATTATTTTCATATTTATGGTCTAAGTCTATTAATTAATCGTGCAAAAGGAATTGTCTCTCGTACATGATCCAGACCACATATCCATGCCACTGTTCTCTCTAAACCAATACCAAATCCAGAATGCGGCACCGAACCATAACGTCTTAGATCTAAATACCAACCAAAATCTTTTTCTGATAAATTATGTTCTTTAAGACGTTGTTTTAATAATTCTGCATCCCAGATTCTCTCAGATCCACCGACAATTTCTCCGTAACCTTCAGGAGCTAACATATCAGCACATAATACAAAATCTGAATTTTCAGGATCTGGTTGCATATAAAAAGCTTTTATTTTTGTTGGATAATGAGTTACAAAAATTGGTTGATCATATTTTTTCATCAACATAGTTTCATCATCAGCTCCCATATCCTCACCCATTTTAATATCAGACCCAAGTTTTTGAAGTTCATTTATTGCATCTACATATCTTAATCTTGGAAAAGGCATTTTAACTTTTTCCAATAGTGATACATCTCTTTCTAATATCTCTAAATCCTGTCTTCTATTTTTTAATACATTTGTTATAACATAATGAATTAATTTTTCTTGCAATATTAAATTTCCCTCATGTTGCATGAATGCCGCTTCAGCATCCAACATCCAAAACTCCATCATATGTCTACGTGTTTTAGACTTCTCGGCACGAAAAGTTGGTCCAAAATCATATACTCTCCCATGAGCCATAGCCAAAGCTTCTAAATAAAGCTGTCCTGATTGTGCTAAATAAGCCTTTTCATCAAAATATTCAGTCTCAAATAATGTTGTTGTCCCTTCACATGAAGTTGGAGTTAAGATTGGCGTATCAGTCATCATAAATCCTTCATTACGGAAGAATTCCCTCATTTGCCAAATTATTTCATCCCTAATTCTCATAATTGACACTTGCCTTTGAGACCTCAACCACAAATGCCGATTATCCATTAAAAATTCAACTCCGTGATCTTTATTTGCGATTGGGTATTCTTCGGCTATATGAATAATTTTTAACTCCCTAACTTGCATTTCATATCCAGAGGCTGATCTTTTGTCTTCACTAACAGTGCCAATGATTTCTACACTTGATTCTATCTGCATTTTTTCACAATTTTCCCAAGTCTCCGCAGACACATCATTTTTTGAAATAACTGCTTGAATTAAACCAGATCCATCTCTAATTTGTAAGAAAAAAATCTTACCAGAACTGCGAAAATTAAAAACCCACCCCTTTAAGGTGATTTCTTTATCTAAATATTTAGGGATATCTACTAAATACACATTTTCCATATAATACCAATATTATACTGTTTTTTTATGTATTTGGCAAACAAAAAAGTCATGATAATATGCCTTAAACAAACATATACATAAATAACTATATTTATGCCTTTTTCTTCTTATAAGCAATAAATTTGTGAAGAAATAACCATTTAGATATTTCAATACCAAAAATAGCTAAACCTCCTAGTAATAAAATTATACCCCAATCAGCGATATTCAATGATACTGTTTGAAATATGTTTTGGAAAAATGGAAGATATATTGCTATTAACTGCAAAAGTAAACCAACAAATACTGCAGCTAACAAATAACGGTTAGAAAAAATACCAACTTTAAAAATTGAACTTTTCAAGCTTCGACAAGAAAATACATACATTAACGAGCTAAGAGCTACAGCAGTAAATGTCATAGTTCTAGCTTTTTCCAAATCACCAGTTGATTTCCATACCCAATAAAACAAGCCTAATGACAATAATCCTGTTAATGCACTTATTAATATAATAATAAACTTAATCTCCCGATCAATAATTGGCTGGTTTGGAGGTATTGGTGATTGTTTCATAATCCCCTTTTCTCCTGGCTCCATAGTCAAAGCAATATCAGGAAATCCATCTGTAACCAAATTTAACCATAGAATCTGTGCAGCTAACATTGGAAGTGGCCAACCAAAAAACAATCCGACAATTATTACTATCATTTCTGTAAAACTACCAGCCATTAAAAACAATATTACTTTTTTTAAATTAGCATAAATAATTCTCCCTTGCTCAACTGCTTTAATAATTGTACTAAAATCATTATCCAATAAAACCATACTAGCTGTTTCTTTTGCTACGTCAGTCCCCGAGCCCAAAGCAACACCAATATCAGCAGATTTCAGTGCTGGTGCATCATTAACACCATCACCAGTCATCGATACAACCTCACCTCTCTCTTGCCAAGCATCAACGATTCTCAATTTATCATGTGGTGAGATTCTAGCATAAACAGAAATCTCAGTAATTCTCTTTTCTAGTTCTTCTTTTGTAAACTTACTAAACTCAGAACCTTCTATAATATTATGATCATCGGCTGGTAAATTTAATTCTTTAGCAATTGCCTGCGCGGTTAATTTATGATCACCCGTCAACATTACAGGTCGGATACCAGCCTCCTGACATAACTTTATAGTAGAAGCTGCATTCTTACGCAATGGGTCTTTGATCCCAACAAATCCAACAAAGACGAGTTCAGAAAATAAATCTTTATCCCCATGAATATTTGAGTAATCTTTTTTTACTTTTCGATATGCTATCGCTAAAATCCGTAAACCCTCCTGACTTAATTTTTTATATTCCTCTTCAACCTTTTTCTTTCTAGAAGAAGTTAAAGTTTCAATTTTACTATCTAAGTCAATTTTAACTGAATTACCAAGTATTATTTCCGGCGCTCCTTTTAAATAAATAGTCTTATTTCCCTTTTGATCTTGATGTAAAGTAACCATGTATTTTTTATCAGAATCAAAAGGTATCTCTTCTAACCTTGGATTTTCTTTTCTAACCTTATCCTGGTCAAAACCTGCTTGATAAGCCGCTAAAACTAATGCTTTTTCCGTAGGACTGCCAACCACGCTAGCATGATCTAAATTTTTTGAAGGGTTTTCTACATAAGCATCAGATGCCAAAAGACCAATCTTTAAAACACTAAAAAATGTATGATGACTAATATCTTCCTCTGCAAAATTAATTTTATAATTAGCTGTATCAAGACTACGATTATGAGTAATTATTTTAGCTACTCTCATCTCTCCCTCTGTAAGGGTTCCTGTCTTATCTGTACAAATAACTGAAACTGAACCCAATGTTTCTGCAGCAATTAATTTCCTTACTAATGCATCATGTTTTAATATTCTCTGCATTCCGATTGCTAATATTACAGTTACAACCACCACCAACCCCTCTGGTATTGCAGCCACAGCGATAGCTACAGCCACAGCGAACATCTCTTTTACTTCATAATTCAAAATGACACCTGTCAAAAATACTACAAGTGACAATACCAATATTATTATCCCTAAATTTTTTCCAAGTTTTGATAATTTTTTTTGTAACGGAGTTTCTTCTTCCTTAGTATCTTTAATTAAAGATGCTATCTTACCAATTTCTGTCTCTGACCCAGTATGAACAACAACACCTTCAGCACTACCAGTTACTATAGTAGTCCCCATAAAAACCATATTCTTTTGTTCGGCTATTATAACAGCAGATGGTAATGCTTCAATTTTTTTATTTACTGGTAATGACTCCCCCGTTAAACTCGCCTCGTTAACTTTAAGATCTGCCGATTTAATCAATCTAATATCGGCTGGTATATTTACTCCTGCTTTTAAAATGACTATGTCACCAGGAACTAAGTTCACAGTTTCTACTTCTGTCTCATGACCATTTCTTCTTACTATAGCATGTCGTGTAACAACCTTTCTTAAACTTTCCAAAGCTCTTTGAGCTCTAAACTCTTGAAAAAATCCTACTACAACATTTAATCCGACTGCAGCCAAAATAACCCACATATTTACAATGTCGTCTAAAACAAAACTAATAACCGCAGCAATCAATAAAATATATATCAGCGTACTCTTAAACTGGCCAATAAATATTACCCAAATAGAAAATGGTTTTTCTTCTGGTAATTTATTTGGGCCATACTTCTCAAATCTCTCATTAACATCATGATCACTCAAACCATCATTACTTACTTTATATTTCTTGAGAACCTCACCTGCAGATAAATTGTAACTTAGTTTATCCATATTTTACCTTATTTTAACATATTTTTAGCAAAATCAAAAAGACTTATTATTTAATAAGTCTTTTTGTATAAATTATTTTAATTTACCAATGAATCTGACTGATCAACAACAAATATAACGATTGCCCATGCTAATAATACAATAATTAAACCAACAACGGCTGCAGAAATAACTTTTTTTGCAGTTGAAACCTTATCTTCATTACCAGCTGCTGTCATCCAAATAAATCCACCGTATAGAATCATAACTACTGCAATTAAGCCTAGAAATCCTAAAGCCCATTGAATAATATTAATTACTGTCGCCTCTAAATCAGCTGTACCCAACTCTAATGTAGTTCCTAATGTTCTGTCTATTGTCAAAGCTGATGCAGTCATTGGCATTACTATCAAAGCAATCATAACTATTGCCATTAAACCAAATGTTATTTTTTTCATAATCCACCCCCTCTCTATATTAATATAGATTTATTAATTAATTATTTAAAACTTTTTTTTAGTATAGAAATAAAATGCGGCACCAAATACTATTAGAATTATTATTACAATTATTTGTCCTCCACTTGTCTCCATAAATATTTATTTTACTATTTAAATGATTATATATTAAAAACTTCTTTTTGTCAAGCCCTGAGCTAGTTTTACTTTTTCTCAATTTTTACATCATCAGCCTTTTTATTCATAAATCTACCCATACCTTCCATTGCTCTTAATGCTTCTATTGGCATAGCAAAAACAACTGTATTTGACTGATCTGATGATAAATCATTTATTGATTGTAATGTTCTTAGATGTAATGCGCCAGGAGCCTCAGCTAACCTTTGTGCGGCTTTAGCCATATTATCTGCTGAAGCTACTTCACCCTCTGCTTTAATAATAACTGCTCTTCTTTCTCTCTCTGCCTCTGCCTGTTTTGCTATTGTTCTCTGCATATTCTCAGGTAATTCAATATGTTTTAATTCAACAGCTACAACCTTAATACCCCATTCGTCAGTGGCTTTATCAACTATAGATTGGATTTTCTTTGAAATTTCGTCTCGTTTTTGTAATAGTTCATCCAACTCTGTTTCACCAACAATATCTCTCATCGTAGTCTGGGCCACTTGAGACACAGCATAAGAATAATGCTCTACTTCAATAATCGCTGCTCTAGCATCAGTAACCTTAAAATACAAAACAGCATTTACTTTAATTGTGACATTATCCCTAGTAATAGCATCCTGATCTGGCACATCGATTGCTACTACACGCATATCCACTTTTTTCATCATTTGAAAAATTGGAATTACTAATCGCCAACCAGGTTCAACAGTGGAAGTATACCTACCCATTGTAAATTTAACCCCTCTTTGATACTGATTAATCTGTCTAATAGAGATTAATAAAATGAAAATTACTATAAAAACTACGAAATAACCCATATTATTATTATTACTTAATTATGCTTATATTATACTAAATTTTTCAGCTCTTGCCAAAAAAAATACATTCTGTTAGTATTTTATGCATATACGAGCCATAGGCTTATTGTTTTCCTGTACTTTATATATTATATACATTAATAAACTAGTCAAAGATTCCTTGGGCCGTTAGCTCAGTTGGTTAGAGCACCTGCCTTTTAAGCAGGGTGTCGGAGGTTCGAGTCCCCCACGGCTCAGAGGATTCTTGATTATTATAGATCGCTTTAACTAACCTTAAGGTGATTTTGTTAAAAAAAATCGGTAAGAAATTAATCCAACCGATCATATTATTTATATTTACTATAAATACTTTTCGCTAGCAGCTTTTTGAGCGCTACGTAGCAACTCAGGGGTATTTACGGTCAATGCATCAGGACCATCTGATGGACCTGTCCATTGTCCGCTCTTATCTTCTTCACCGATAAGATTTCCTGTGATCTTATGAAACATCTGCCGATTACCTTTTTTGCCTCTTAATACAAAATCCTTTTTTGCCATTTTTCTAAGCCTCCTGAAAAAGTTATATTTAAACAATAAAGATCAATTTTGTTAGATAATACCAATCAAACTCATTTTTGTCAATAATTTAAGAAGGTGGATAATATGTGTAGGATTTGTGTGTTTATAGCCCTTGAATTAAATAGCTTCTTAAGCTAAAATATATACACTAAAAACATTACAAAAATTCCTAAATGGCAAAAAAAACAAGCAATATTGAGAAATTACCACCACAGAACCTTGAAGCTGAACAATCTGTTTTAGGGTCTCTTTTAATTGATAAAGAAGCAATCACAAAGATAGCAGATATAATTAACCCAGATGATTTCTATAAAGATATTCATGGCATGATATATGAGTCCATGGCTGACCTATATCAAAACCGTGAACCAATTGACGTAGTATCATTATCAAACAACTTAAACGAAAAGGGAAAGCTAGAAACTATTGGTGGAAGAAGTTATTTAGCAAGTTTAGCTAACATGGTGCCAAGTTCATCACATATTTTTAGTTATGCAAATATTGTTCAAAAAAAAGCAACCTTACGTAGATTACTAAATGCAGCATCCCAAATAACTGAGCTAGGCTACCAAGAAACAGAAAGCGTAGACAAATTACTCGATGAAGCGGAACAAAGAATTTTTGGCGTTTCACAAAAACATCTGAAACAAAATTTTATTCCTATTAAATCAGTCCTAACAGAAGCATTCGACAGGATTGATGAGCTCCATAAAGAATCTGGTAAACTTAGAGGTGTGCCAACAGGATTTACAGATATGGACAATCTATTAGCTGGATTACAAAAATCTGATTTAATTATTTTAGCTGCTAGACCTTCTATGGGTAAAACTACTCTGGCACTCGATATAGCCAAACAAGTTGCTATTGGATCTAAAATACCAGTCGGTCTATTTAGTTTGGAAATGAGTAAAGAACAACTTGTCGACAGACTCCTCTGCTCACAAGCCGGGGTAGATCTTTGGAGAATGAGAACTGGTAAATTATCTGAAGATGAAGACTTTTCTAGAATTGGAAATGCTATGGGTGTTCTATCCGAAGCTCCCATCTTTATAGACGATACTGCCTCAGCAAACATCATGGAAATTAGAACTAAAGCGAGAAGATTGCAAGCAGAGCATAATCTTGGACTAATTATTATTGATTATTTACAGCTTATGCAAGGTCGTACTAATAGTGAAAATCGTGTTCAAGAAATTAGTGAAATCACTAGATCTCTAAAACAAATTGCTAGAGAACTCAATATACCTGTCCTAGCCCTATCACAATTATCTCGTGCTGTTGAATCTCGTACTCCCCCTATACCAAAATTAGCCGATCTAAGAGAATCTGGTTCAATTGAGCAAGATGCTGATATCGTAATGTTTATTTATAGAGAATCTATGTATAAAAAAGATTTAGATCCAGCCAAAAAAAATATTTCAGAAATTTACGTAGCAAAACATCGTAACGGTCCAACTGGCATAATAAATTTATTCTTTGACGAAAACTTAGTTTCTTTCAAAAACCTTGATAAAAAAATGGCCGTTGAAGAACCTTTTAATTAATAAATAAATATATGTTCAATAAAATAAAAGATCTAAAAAATTTAAGAGATCAAGCAAACCAGATGAAAACAATGTTGGCTGAAGAAACTGTAAACGCTGAAGCAATTCATGGTAAAGTAAATATTGTTATGGATGGCAATCAAGAAGTTCTTAGTGTAGAGATTGATCCAGAATTATTGACTCCTGACAAAAAAGAAGAGTTAGAAAAAGGTATTAAGGATGCAACCAACGATGCTGTAAAAAAAGCTCAGAGAGTAATGGCTCAAAAAATGCAAAGTATGGGCGGATTAAACATACCTGGGATGTAATATGTCTCAATATCCTGAACCAATAAATAATTTAATAGAAAAACTATCTCGCTGGCCCGGACTTGGTCCGAAAGCGGCTGAACGAGTTGTTTTTTATTTGATGAAACAAAATCCAGACAGCATCAAACTTCTATTAAATAATATTGCCGAATTAAAAAACTTAGTTAAAATATGTAATTATTGTTTTAATGTTTCTACTCAAAATCCATGCCAAATATGCGAAGACAAAACCCGCGACAATAAGCTACTATGTATTGTATCTGAACCCCAAGATATCCTAGTAATAGAAAAAACAGGAGATTATAATGGTTCTTATCACGTCTTAGGAGGCGTAATTAATCCTGCTCATAATATCACCCCAGATCAATTAAAAATAAAAGAACTAGTAAATAGGATTAAAAACAATGGCTACCAAGAAATTATTATTGCAACAAACCCAGACCTAGAAGGAGAATCTACAGCTATGTATATAACTCAGCAATTAAAACCATTAAAAATCAAAATTACAAAACTTGCAAAAGGACTACCAATCGGTTCAACCATCGAATACGCTGACGAAATAACTATTGCCAGTGCCCTAAAAGGTAGACAGGAAGTATAATAAAAAAACAACCTATCATATACGATCAGACTGTTTTTTATTTAATATTATTTTCCTACAACAATTTTCTCTATTTTGATTTTCGTAAAATGCTGTCTATGTCCAAGAGTTCTTTTGTAGCGAATTTTTGATTTATATTTAACAACCATAACTTTTCTACTTCGTGCCTCTTCCAACACTTTACCAGTTACTTTAACTCCTTTAACAGAAGGTTGTCCTACTTCTGTTTTCTTACCATCAGAATATAGTAATACTTTACTAAAAGTTACTTCAGCATCCTTTTTTTTATTAAGTTTTTCTACTTTTAACGTATCTCCCTCTTTTACTAGATACTGCTTGCCTCCGGTGGCAATTACTGCAATTTTCATATTTTATGATTATATATTTATTAAGATAATGTGATATTTATATTATCAAACTTACTTATATCAGTCAAGATTAATCTCTACTTTATCACCCACTTTCCATCCTCCTACAGATGCATTCCCAGGTCTAACTTCCAACACATAATTAGCATTATTATTAGGAGTAATAATTTCTTCACCAGGCATTGCTCTACTTTTAATATATGTAATTTCATCTTCCAATATCCAAATAATATCCAAAGAAATACTTGTATCCTTCATTGTAAAAGAATAAATACCCGGTTCATCAAAAATAAACAACATCCCTTTATCTGGCGCAAGGTAGTCCCTTTTAGACAATCCCTTTAATCTAGCTCTTTCTGTTCTTGCCAATTCTACTCCAAATTCTTGATTATTTATTACAACCTTGCTAGCTTCACCAATCACTGACTTAAGATAATACGGTGCTTCATCAACAACTCTTGAGCCACCTACCGACCAAAAAATAATTCCAAATATGATTAACATCATTATTAATATCCAAAAAGTTTTACTAAATCCTTTAATTTTCATATTTAAACAATTAATTAATTTTCCTGTTACGATAACGTTTTATGATGAACCAAACGAATAAAATCATCACAAAAACCATTAAACAAAGTGCAATAAATTTTTCTTGACCAGACATAAATATTGCCACACTGCCAAACGACAAACTAATAAAATATAATAATAAAACTACTTGTCTGTGTGATAAGCCAACATCCAATAACCTGAAATGAAGATGTTTTTTATCAGCTGAGGAAAATGGTGACTTCTTATCAATTAAAACCCTTCTAATAATTACCCAAACAACATCCAATATAGGAATCCCCATAATTAGTAAAGCTGTGGCTATCTTTGCTCCTGAAATAATAGATAATACTCCAAGCATAAAACCCATAAACAAACTTCCGCCTTCACCTAAAAATATTTTTGCTGGGTGAAAATTCCATATCAGAAAACCGGCCGTAGCTCCTGCCAAAATTATAGATAATAATGCGGTTTCGGGTTGAGCTACATCAGAGTTAAGACTTAAAAAGAATAATATAAATGCTCCAATAGTCGTTATACCAGACACCAATCCATCCAGTCCATCTAAAAACTTAGTTGTGTACATCATACCCATCAGCCAAAGAAATGCAAAAATATCAGCTAAAACAATAAAATAATATGGAATATTTTCTATTGTAAAAAGTTCAATTTTTATTGTATCAAAATTTATTGTGCCTCCGAAAGGATTAGTAATATAATTTATTCCAATCCCAACACCTATTACTGTTAGTGTTGCTAAAATAGGCCACATGATTTGCTTAGAAGGTTTTAAATTATATTTATCATCTAAAAAACCTCCGAGCATTAATAAAATACCGGCAATTAACATCCCCCACAAATACTTTGGTAATACATATCCTCCAAGTATCCGATCTGAAAACAAAGTGTAAATTAATACTACTAATACAACACTAATAAAAATAGCTATTCCACCAAGTAATGGTATATTAGTTTTATGAATTTTACGCTCATTAGTTTCATCAGCTTTATCAACTATTTGTTTTGCAATAGCAATTTTTCTAACAAAATAAGTAAAGATCAACGATAAAATAAAAGCAGCGAAAAATGGAATGATATAGTCAATAATTGATAAATAATTATCCATGTTGTTTATCTAAATATGCTTGTAATATAAGTCGAGCGGACTGTTGATCGATATCACCTTTAGGACGTTTCTTTTTACGACCCGAATTATGTAATAATTTCTTTGACATCACTGAAGTAAATCGTTCATCCTCAAAAATAATAGGTATTTTCAATAACATTTCTACTTCTTTTGCCCAATCTGTTACTTCCTGAGCTTTTGGGCCAACCTCACCATGTTGATTTAATGGCAAACCTAATATTATTTTTTTTACCTTTTCATCATGACAAATCTCGACTAAATCTTTCATTAACGTCTTAGATGTAAAGTCTAAAGTTTTAAAAATAAATGCATATTGCCATCCCTCATCTGAGATCGCCAAACCCATCCGATGGCCACCATAATCAATTCCTAATATTTTTGACATAACCTTTGATTAGAGAGTTAATACTTTAGCCCCCTTTGCTGTAACAGCAATAGTATGCTCAAAATGGGCAGATAAGCTGCCATCTACTGTTGTTATCGTCCATTGATCACTACTAGTCTCTACGTCGTATTTTCCAATATTTAACATTGGTTCAATTGCCAAGACCATTCCTTCTAAAATATCTCCACCCTGACCCTTTGTACCAAAATTGGGTACTCTAGGCTCTTCATGTACTTCATGACCCACACCATGACCCACTAATGTCCTAACTACAGAAAAGCCCATTTTTTCTGCATAGTTCTGTACGGCGAATCCAATATCTCCAATTTTATTGCCTGGTCTTGCCTGACTAATACCTAGTTCTAAAGATTTTTTTGTAACAGATAATAATTTTTCATTACTTTTAGTAATTTTTCCTACTGGGACGGTTTTAGCCATATCAGTATATAAACCTTTATATTTTAAACCCAAATCAATCCCAACAATATCACCATCTTTGAGTATTTTATCCTTTTTAGGAATTCCATGTACCACCCCATCATTTACAGATATACAGGTTGCTGCCGGAAAACCTTCGTAATTTTTAAACGATGGCACTCCTGGAGACTTATCAAAAAAAGTTTGAGCAATTGCATCTAGTTCCATTGTACTCATTCCTATCTTTAATTTACTAATAGTTAAATTCAAAATTTCAGCCAAAATCTTACCACCCTCTTCAATTATTTTAATCTCTGCTACTGTTTTTATTAAAGACATAATTATTTTAGAATTCTTAAAACTACTTTATATACCTGCTTAATGGTTGGTTCACCGTCCACTTTTATTACTAGACCACGTTTTATATAATAATTAATTATTGGTTTTGTTTGTTTATTAAAAATATCAAGTCTTTTTAAAATTGCTTTTGGTTTATCATCTTCCCGTTGTATTATTTTACCTTTGCAAACTGGGCATTTAGTTACACTAGATTTTATATTAACGCCACTTATAAATATTTTTCCACATTTATCACAAGTCCTACGCCTGGTAAGCCTTTTCAAAGTTGTTGCTTTTTTAATCGGCATATATATAACGTGTGTTAATTCACGATTAATTGTTTCAAATATTTTATCCAAACCTTTTGCTTGATTTAAAGTTCTAGGAAATCCATCAAATAGTAAGCCATCTTTCTTTGGAACTTTGCTCAATGATTTAATTAATACTTTCATTACAAGATCATCATTTACTAAAGATCCTTTTATATTTATTAAATTATTAATTTTTATACCTAAAGGAGTATTAGTCTTTGCCATCTTTCTAAAGATTTTTCCTGTTTCAATATGAACAAAATTAAAATTCTCAGCCAGAAGAATAGCCTGTGATCCTTTACCGGAACCTTGTGGACCTAATATAATTATATTATATTGTTTATTTTTTTCCATTATTAATTTCATTTATTATATATTCAATACATTTATGTAAACTTTCTAAAGTTAATGTATTTACTATTGTATAATTTGCCATAGCTATCGGACCTGCTTTTTCAATATTTTCAATTTCTGAATAATCACGTGATTTTGCTTCTGAATTAGAAAATGATCGATATTTCATATTTGGATCATCTTTATATTTAGATCTTCTATCTTCCAATCTAGCATAACGTACTTCTGGAGGTGCATACACAGCCACCACGATAAGGTTATCTTTATACTTATCTTTTAGTACCTTATACTCCGACCAGCTGTATAAACCATCAGCCAAAACATTTTTTCCATTAGATAAAATTTTATCCATCTTTGGCATGTTTAAAATAGCAAAGGCAGCCATCCCATGTTCTTTTCTAAATGCTTCACGAATTGGTCTTTCGTTTTCTTCTTTTGGCTCTAGCCCTCGTTTTTTTACTTCATCCAAAGTAATCTGTCCAAATCGTAAATACTCATAACCAGCTTCAACAAATTTATCAGCCACTTCACTTTTACCGGCTCCGGACATGCCAACTAAGGCAACTATTTTTTGTTTATTATTCATAATATTAAGTATACCCTAATTTATTAATAAATAAAAAAACGACTAATAAAAAGTCGTTAGTTAGATTATAATGGCCTTACTAAAATCCATCATAATTTCGCATGACTAATTGCGATTCAACCTGTTTAACAATTTCAATAACCACAGATACAACAATTAACAAACTTGTTCCACCTATCACCAGAGTTGTAATATTTGTAACCGAAGCTATGATATTTGGTAATATAGCAATAACGCCCAGGAATAAAGCACCCCCCAATATAATTCTATTAGATACATAACTTAAAAAATCTGAAGTTGGCTTCCCTGGTCGAATACCAGGAATGAACCCACCTTGTTTCTGTAAATTTTCTGAAATTTGAGTTGGATGAAATACAACAGCTGTATAAAAGTATGTGAATGCGACAACCATTACGAAATATATCACAGCATAAAATACTTGATTTTGAAAAATATCAATTACAAAAGCTGCGGAATTTGCCAACCATGCAGTTTCAGAATTTACAAAAAACTGACCAATCATCGGAGGAAATAAGACTATAGATACTGCGAAAATAATTGGAATAACACCTGCTTGATTTACCTTCATTGGCAAATGAGTATCTACTCCACCATACATTTTCATGCCTCGGATCCTTTTCGCATAAGAAACGGGTATGTTTCGTTGCCCTTCAGTAATAATTACTATTCCAACAACTGTAATAACTGAAATAATTGCAAACGCTATTAAAGCACCAATTGAATTTGAATCAATTGTAGCTAATGTTTGTTGTATCTGAGTAGGTACACTAGCCACAATACCGGCGAAAATTAATAATGAAATACCATTGCCAATGTTTTTCTCAGTAATTAACTCACCTATCCACATCAAGAAAATAGTACCACCAGTAATAGTTATTATCGTGGTGGCCAATTGAAATATTGACATTTCATCGACGATCCCTTGACCCGATGATTTTAAGAATGTAATCATTCCATAACCTGACATAGCTGCCAAAGGCACAGTTAATATTCTTTGATATTGATTTAATTTTGCTCTACCAGACTCACCTTCCTTCTGCATTTCTTCCAATTTAGGAATAATCATTGTTAATAATTGGAAAATAATCGAAGCAGTAATATAAGGAGAAATACCAAGCATAACTACTGAAAAATTTTCCATACCACCACCAGAAAATAAATTCAAAAGACCAAGCAATTGGTTCGATTGAAATAAATTCTTTAAATTTTCAATATTGATTCCTGGAATAGGAATATGAGCAGCTAATCGGAAAATAACCAACATAGCCAAAATAAACAAAATCTTATTACGGAGATCCTTAATTTTCCAAATTTGTCTTATTTTTTCCCACATAGGATTTATTTATTTCCCTTTTTTTTAGCTCTTTCTTCTTTTGCTATTTTACCAGCAGCTTTTTCCTTCTGCTTCTGTGTAATAATAATATTTATAGTACCGCCAGCCTTCTTTATAGCATTTTCTGCGCTTTTTGAGAAACTATTAGCAAATACATTTAATTTTGTCTTAAATTCGCCATGACCTAAAATTTTAACTCCAGTTTTTTTTGTACTTACTAAACCGATTTTTGTTAAGACATTTATATTAATAATATCACCATCTTTAAACTTATTTTCTAATTGTTTAATATTTACAATTTCATATGAAGGATGGATACTTCTAAAACCTCGTGATTTAGGAATCTGAGATAAAAACTGTTTCAAACCTTTTCTTTTTAATTTATTCTTACCACCAGATCTTGATCGTTGACCCTTCATACCACGACTAGAATAAGTACCACGACCAGAAGCATTACCACGTCCAACCCGTTTAGATTTTCGTTTTTTACTGGTCTTTAAATTTGATAATGATAATGTCATATTATTTTCGTAATTCTCTCAACTGTTTAATATCTTTTGCTTTTTCTAGTGCATTAATAGTAGCATGAACATTATTAATTTTATTATGAGATCCTAACATTTTTGATACTACATTTTTTACACCTGCAAGTTCTAAAACAGATCTAACTGCTCCACCAGCGATTACCCCAGTACCTTTTGGAGCTGGTTTCAACATAACTACAGCGGCTCCAAATTTCTCTCTTATTTCACCTGGTATCGTATCATTAATAATATTTACTTTAATAATTTTTTTCTTTGCGGCATTTACTGCTTTATTAATTGCAATAGAAACATCAACTCCCTTTCTTAAACCCATTGCAACTCTTCCCTTTTTATCTCCAATAACTACACAAGCTCTGAAGCTCATTCTTTTTCCACCAGCCATAACTCTAGTAACACGAGCTATATCAATCAATTTTTGATCAAATTCGTCTTTCTCTTTATTCGAACGTCTTTTTCCTTTAAAATCTCTCATAATATTTATTATCGTTTCTTAAAATTTTAAGCCGCCCTCTCTAAGGCCTTCTGCTAAAGCTTTGACTCTTCCGTGGTATTTATTACCTTTTCTATCAAATACAATTTCTGTAATTTTAGCTTCTTTAGCTTTCTTAGCAGCTGTCATACCTACTTCTTTGGCAATTTTTATGCCACTAAGTTTTTTATTTTTTAATTCGATATCAGTAGTTGATATTAATGTATGTCCTTTATCATCATCAATAATTTGTACAGAAATATGTTTTAAACTTCTTTTTACTGAAGCTCTAGGTCGTTTTTTGGTACCAAATACTTTAGCTCGTACTTTTCTTTTACGACGACTTTTTCTTACATCTTTATCTTTATTTACATCTTTCATATATATATTTTATTATTAAGCACCGGCTGCTTTAACTACTTTACCAGCTTTTCTTCGAATTATCTCAGTAACATATTTAATACCCTTACCTTTGTATGGCTCTGGTTTTCTAACCTCTCTTATTTGTGCAGAAAATTGACCAACGGCCTGTTTGTTAATACCAGAAACTGTAATTATATTTTTTTCAACTTTTACTTCTATCCCCTCTGGTGCTTCTAAATCTACTGGATGAGAATATCCTGCATGAATAGTAATCTTTTTACCTGAACTTTCAGCTTTATATCCAACCCCATTTATTTCTAATTGTTTTTCAAAACCCTTAGTTACACCTTCTACCATATTAGAAATTAGCATCCTTGTTAAACCCCATAATTCTCTAGATTTTTTTTCTTCAGGCAACTTAACAGTTACTAAAATCTCATTTTCTTTCATTTCAATTATTACTCTTCTATGAAAATCATTCTCCAAAGTTCCTTTTGGACCTTTTACAAAAACATGTTGACCATCAATTTTTACTTCAACGTCTTTTGCTATAGTTATTGGTTTTTTTCCGATTCTTGACATATATCTCTAATTTAAATTAAAATATTTCACAAAGTATTTCTCCGCCCATCTTTTTCTTTTTTGCATCAATGTTTGTCATCAATCCACTTGAAGTAGAAACTATTAGCAATCCCAAGGATGGTAACAATCTAGGAATTTCTTTATGTCCTTTATAGATTCTTAAACCAGGTTTGCTAATTTTTTTGATTCCTCGAATAACTGCTGTCTTTCCTTTGTATTTCAAAACTATATGGATATTGCTTGTAATTTTTTCTTTATCAATTTCTTTGATTTCTTTTACAAATCCTTCTTTTTCTAAAATTTTTGCAACTTCATACTTAATTTTCGAGAAAGGAATCAAGACTTCATCTTTATGAATTATAGAAGCATTTCTTATTCTTGTTAACATGTCCGCGATTGGATCGGTCATACCTTAAAACTTTAATAAATATTAATTAATTATTACCAGCTAGATTTTTTTATACCTGGTATTTCTCCATTATTTGCTAATTCTCTAAAACAGATTCTGCATAGGTTAAATTCACGCATATAACCACGTCTTCTTCCACAACGCCAGCATCTTCTTACAATTCTTGAAGAAAATTTAGGTTTTTTATTTGATTTTGCAATTTGTGATACTTTTGCCATATTGGTTATTTAATGAAAGGAAATCCTAATAAAGTTAATAATTCTAAACCTTCTTCTCTTGTTTTTGCTGAATTTGATATTACTACTTCTAGTCCATGAATTTTTTCAATTTCATCAGATTTAATTTCTGGGAATACTATATGTTCTTTGAAACCAATTGATAAATTACCATCACTACCTACACTTTTTTTATCTATCCCCCTAAAATCTCTTATACGAGCCATGCTAACATTTACAAATTTATCTACAAAATCATACATACGCGCTCCACGTAAATCTACTTTTACACCAACTGTCATACCTTCTCTAATTTTGAATGCTGCTACTGATTTTTTTGCTTTTGTTAATACAACTTTTTGTCCACTTATTCTAGTTAATGTATCAACAACCGTATCTAAAAATTTATCATCTTTCAAAGCTTTACTAGTACCACTGTTAATAGTTACTTTTAATAATTTTGGCACAGCCAAATCATTGGTATAGCCAAATTTTTTCTTCATGGCTGGAATTACTTGTTTTTTATATAGTTCTTTAAGTCTTGACATATATTTATTTTAGATAACTTGTTTACACTTTTTACAAATTCTAGATTTCTTTCCGTCTTTTGAAATTAACGATTCAGTTCTTACTGGCTTATTACATTTTGAACAAAATAACATAACTTTAGAAACATTCATTGGAGCGTTATATCTGACAACCTGACCTTTTGCACCTTGTTTTTTTGGTCGCACATTCTTGGCCATCATATTCATTCCCTCTACCACCAATAATTCTTTTTCAGTAAATACCTGAAGTACTTTCCCTTTTTTGCCTTTATCCTTACCGGCAATAACTGTTACAATGTCGTTTTTTTTAATTTTCATAATATTATAATACTTCTGGAGCTAATGAAATAATTTTCATATAACCTTTGTTTCTTAGTTCTCTAGCTACTGGTCCAAATATTCTAGTACCACGTGGTTCTTTTGTTTCCTTATCAATTATAACTCCAGCATTATCATCAAACCTTATATAAGATCCATCAGGTCTTCTTATTTCTTTTCTTTGTCTTACAATTACCATACGTAATACTTCACTCTTCTTAACCATAGCATGCGGCACAGCTTCTTTTACAGTGATTGTTACAATATCACCTATTCTAGCATAACGTTTTTTATAACCACCCAACACCTTGATGACCGTAACTTTTTTGGCCCCAGTGTTATCAGCTACTTTTAATCTTGTCTGTACTTGAATCATATATTCACAACTTAATTTGTTTGTTTAGTAACAACTTTCCATCTTTTCACTTTGCTTATTGGTCTTACTGCTATAAATTCTACTTTATCTCCTATTTTAAATTCATTATTTTGATCATGAACTTGATATTTCTTACTTGACTTATACTGTTTGGAATATTTAGGATGTTTTTTAATTCTTGTGACCAAAACAACAACAGTTTTATCCATCTTATCACTTACAACCACACCTTTTAGTTTTCTAACTTTTATTGTTGTTTCCATATAAAATTACTATTTAATTACGTTAGTCTTCTTAATTTTATTTATAATTATTTTTTCTTTTTGAACAGTTCTAATTCTAGCAATTACTTTCTTTACCTGACGCAAATCTCTAACATCTTTATGTTGTTTAGCTGAAATTCTGAAACGTAAATCCCTTGAGTGCTCTCTATTTAATTTGAGCAACTTTATTAAATCTATATCTGATTTTTTTCTTAATTCTTTAACGTCCATTTTATTGATCCTTTGTTATAAATTTTGTTTTAACAGAAAGTTTATGTGCTGCTAATCTCATAGCTTCTTTTGCCATTTTTTCTTCTACTCCATCCATTTCAAACATGACTGTCCCCGGTTTCACTACTGCTACATAATGATCTACATTACCTTTACCACCACCCATAGGTACTTCAGAGCCATGTGTTGTGACTGGCTTGTCAGGAAAAATTCTTATCCATATCTTGCCACCTTTGTTAATAAATCTTGTCATTGCTCTACGAGCTGATTCTATCTGTCTAGAAGAAATCCATGATCTACCCATTGCTTTCAAACCATAACTCCCAAAATCAAGTTTGTTCATTGAAGTAGCATGTCCTCTCATGCGTCCTTTATGCCATTTTCGATGTTTTACTTTTTTAGGAATTAACATAATTATTTACTGTTTTTATCTTGAGCTTCTTTTTTAAATATTTCACCTTTATAAATCCACACTTTGACTCCAATAGCACCATAAGTAGTTCCAGCTACACCACGACCATAATCAATATCCGCTCTTAAGGTATGAAGTGGGATAGAACCTTCACTAAACTTTTCTTTTCTAGCAATCTCAGCACCATTTAAACGTCCACCAACAGTTATCTTGACTCCTTTTACGCCAGTTTGCATAACCTGTTCAATAGATCTCTTTGCAGCTCGTCTGAAAGGCATTCTCTTTTCAAGCTGTTCAATAATATTTTGACATACTAGTTGAGCATTTTGTAAAGGATTTTTAACTTCGTGAATATTTAAATTAAATTTAGTTTTTTTATCTAGAAATTTCTTTTTAACATCTTTTTTTAATTCTTCACTACCAGCTCCACCTCGCCCGATTACTAAACCTGGTTTAGAAGTATACAGATTAACTGTTAACTCATCATTAGCTCTTTCAACATCAATATGAGAAATTCCAGCGTCCTTCATTTTTTTTGCTAAATATTTTCGTATTTTAATATCCTGCTCTAAAAATTCAGCGTAATTTTTATCTGAAAACCACTTTGATTTCCAATCACCTGAAATACCTAGTCTAAATGCTTTTGGATGTACTTTATGTCCCATATTTATCTTTCACCTAATTTTCTACTAAATTTATCTTGTGCTTTATTATTTGTTGAAATTGGTTTGCTTTGATTTTCACCTTTTGTATCAATATCTTTTTCTTCTTTATCAAATTTTGATTCTTGCTTAATATCATCATACCCCACTACTGGTTGTTTTGTTTTTTTATCTTTAGTTTTAGTAATAGTTTTCTTTGTAGCTTTTTTTGTTACTTTACCATCTTTATCTGTCTTTTTCGTAGATGGTTTAATTTCATCTAATACTATTGTAATATGTGAAGATTTTTTTCTGATTTCTGAAGCACGTCCAAATGCTCTAGCGCTCCATCTTTTTAGAGTCGGTCCTTGATCAACTGTAATCTTCTTAATATATAAATTATCTTCTGATAATTTAAAATTATTAGTTGCATTAGCAATTGCTGATTTTAACAATTTCAACACAGTTAGAGATGATCCCTTGTTTAAAAAAGTTAATTGATGTTCAGCGGCAGTTACCTCTAAACCTCTAATCAAATCTATAACTAACCTTACTTTTTTAGGGGATGTTCTTAAATATCTTAATTTTGCTACTACTTCCATATATTTATATTATTACTCCTTGGCAGCGACTGATTCTTTCTTTTGAGCTTCTGCAGCAGCCATTTCAGCATCTTTTTGCATACGCCCACCATGTTTAACAAATTTTTTAGTTAATGCGAATTCTCCTAATTTATGTCCTACCATATTTTCTACAATTGTAACATTAATATGATCTTTACCATTATGCACTCCGAATGTAAAACCAATCATTTCTGGACTAATTGCAGATGAACGTGACCATGTTTTAATAACGGTTTTATCACCTTGCTTTAAATTTGAAATCTTTTTTAATAATTTTGGATCAGTAAATGGTCCTTTTTTTAAACTTCGTGACATAAAATTATATTAATTCTTCTTACTTTTTACTTTTCTTCTTTTTATAATAAATTTATCTGATTGTTTTCCTTTTTTTCTAGTCTTAACACCGATTGCAGGTTTGCCCCAAGGAGTTTTAGGATGTTTCAAGCCAATAGGAGTATGTCCTTCACCACCACCATGAGGATGATCTACGGGATTCATGGATTTACCAGTTACAGTAGGACGTATACCTTTCCATCTCGTTTTTCCAGCTTTACCCAATCTAGCATTTTTATGGTCAATGTTTGAAACTTGCCCTATCGTTGCTAAACAATTTTTGCTAAATATTCTTATTTCACCTGAAGGTAATTTGATTTGAGCCTGTTCTCCTTCTACTGATTGAATTATTGCTCCTGTTCCAGCTGATCTAACCATAGTAGCTTTTGTATCTGGACGAATTTCAATATCATGAACCATAATTCCAACTGGAATTTTTTCTAATGGTAATCTATTTCCTGATTTAATTTCTGCTTCTTTTTTTGAAGAAACAATTTTATCGCCAACTCTTAAATCATTTGGAGCAATCATGTAGCTTTTCTTACCATCCTCATACTGTATTAAAGCAATCCAGGCAGTTCTATTTGGATCATACTCTAATGCAATTACCTTAGCTATTTTATCAAAGTCTATTCTTTTACTATCTAATATTCTGTAAAACTTTTTATGTCCACCACCCCTATGTCTGACAGTAATTTTACCTCTATTATTTCTTCCGGCTTTTCTTTTTTTTGCTTCAATTAATTTCTTTTCAGGTCTTTTCTTCGTCAAAATAGAATAATCTACGACTGATGCTTTTCTTCTTCCTGGAGTAGTTGGTTTTAATTTTCTAATTGCCATATATTATAGTTCTATTTATCTAAAGACCTTCTTGTATTTCTATCTTATCCCCTTTTGCTAATGTGATAATTGCTTTTTTCCAATTTTTTGTCTTCCCTTCAGTTTTACCGTATCGTATTTTTTTTCCTGAAACATTAATTGTATTTACATTTATTGGCATTACGCCATATACTTGTTTAATAGCTTTTTTTACCTCAATCTTATTAGTATTTACTGAAACCTCAAATACATATTGATTGTTTACACCTAAATAAGAACCTTTCTCAGTTACCATCGGTTTGATTAAAACTTTATATGCATCACCAGTATCTTCTTTTTTAGTTTTAATCTTTTTTTTCTTACCAGTTTCTTTTTTAGGAACATTGACTAATTTTCCATCAGGAGTCATTACTGATTCTCTCTCAACTTCTTTTTCTTCAACTTTTGGCTTTTTTTCTTCTTTACTAGAAGCCTTAGGTTTGTCGGCTTTTCCAATTAATTTATCTAAAATTCCCATATTATTATTCGCTTAAAAAAGTTTTATCAATAACAGCAAGACTATCTTTTAATACTAATAAATTATTATATTTTAATACATCCATTATATTTAAACTATTTGCATTGATAGCAGTAACTTTTGGAATGTTTTTAATTGATTTGATTATTTTTGCATCACTTTTTGGTAATACCACTAAAACTGACTTATTTAAATTTAACTTTGCTATCATTGTAGTAATTTCTTTTGTTTTAATAGCTGGCATATCAATTTTATCAACAACAGTTATTAAAGTATCAGATGCTTTAGCACTCAATGACATAAATAATGCTTTTCTTTTAGCTTTTTTATTTATTTTAATACTATAATTTCTATCTTTACGTGGTCCGAATGTTACACCGCCACCTTTCCAGATTGGAGATCTTGAAGATCCGTGTCTAGCTCTACCAGTACCTTTTTGTTTCCAAGGCTTTTTACCGCCACCTCTTACTTCTCCTCTGGTCTTAGTATGAGCTATTACAATTCTTGAATTTGCATTTTGTGTTCTTACGGCTTGCTGTACCAATTCAGGATTTAATTCTACTCCAAAAATTTTTGCGTTCAACTTAACTTCGCCAACTGGTTTTCCTGTTTGATTGTATACTTTTAATTTAGTCATAACTTATTTTTTTGGAGTCTCTTCTTTTTTTACTTCCTTAGCTGGTTTTTCTAATATTTTCTCTTCTTTTTTAGGTTGCTCAACAACTTCTGCTTCTTCTTTCTTTTCAGCACGATCTTTTGATTTAACTTCTTTTGCTTCAGTAATTTTTAGATCACCTGGCGCTATAATATGAATCAAACTACCTCTAGCACCTGGTACTGCACCTTTTATATATATATGATTTTTTGTTGCATCAATTTCAATAATCTCTAGATTTTTAACAGTTACTCTATCATCGCCCATATGTCCACCCATTCGCTTACCTTTAAAAACTCTAGCAGCATCGGTAGCACCAATTGAACCTGGCATACGTAATTGATCTTTATCACCATGTGAACCACGACCGCCTTTAAAACCATGTCTCTTTACAACACCTTGAAAACCCTTACCTTTCGAAGTGCCAATTACTTCTACTATATCACCTACTTCAAAAGTTTCTGTAGTAATTATTTGTCCTCTTTTCAAAGAATCTACTTCGTCTATTCTAAATTCTTTTAAATATCTAGCGTTACCTAACTTTTTTAAATGACCAGCTTGTGATTTGATAATTTTCTTTTTCTCACCAAATCCTAATTGAACAGAAGAATAACCTTCTTTATCATTAGTTTTTATTTGAGAAATTACACATGGACCGCCTTCAACAATAGTTACTGGATTTACTTTTCCATCTTCTTGGAATCTCTGAGTCATTTCAATTTTTTTAGCTAAAATGAATTTCATATTTTATGCTTATATATAGCTTTACTATACAAAAAAATCTGGTTATTTATTCACTGCCAGATTTGGGAATACCGGTCTATATACCGGTTATCTTATCTAGCAAATCGTTATCTAAGGATTAATTACTGATTTTGGTATTATTGTCCTTAGAACCTACTTACTTAATATTAAATTGTTATTTTTACATTTTGATTTCTACATCAACTCCAGCCGGTAAATTCAAACTCATCATTGCATCTATTGTCTTAGGCGTCGGATTTATTATATCAACTAATCGTTTGTGAATTCTCATCTCATACTGTTCTCTAGCATCTTTATGTACAAACGTTGATCTATTAACTGTGTGTTTCTTCTTTTCTGTTGGCAATGGTACAGGTCCTTTTGTTTGAGCACCAGTTCTAATAGCCGTTTCTAAAATATTCTTTGTACATTGATCAATTATTTTATGATCGTAAGCACGAATTCGAATACGCACACGCTGTTGAATTTCATCTTCAGAAGCTTTTATTTTTTTATCTTGAGGCTGTGTTGATTTTTTATCAGTTGTTGACATGAAATTTTCTATTTTGAATTTTAATAAACTGTTTTTATATAAGCGAGAGAGGAACTTTATTTAAAATTCCTCTTGCTTACATAAATATATTATTTGAATATTTTTGTTACCACGCCAGCTCCTACAGTTCTACCACCTTCACGAATAGCAAATCTTTGTTGCTCTTCTAAAGCAATCGGCATCAATAACTTGATTTTTAATTTAACTGTATCTCCTGGCATAACCATCTCTGTGTTTTCAGGTAATTCAACGTCGCCAGTTACATCAGTAGTTCTAATGAAGAATTGTGGTTTATAACCTTTGAAAAATGGAGTGTGACGTCCACCTTCCTCTTTTGTTAAAACATAAATTTCTCCTTCAAATTCTGTATGAGGGGTAACTGTTCCTGGTTTAGCAATAACTTGTCCTCTTTCAATGTCTTCTTTTTTTGTTCCACGCAATAAGATACCAGCATTATCACCTGCTCTACCTTCATCTAATTGCTTATTAAACATCTCTATACCTGTTACTACAGTTTTTGTTGTATCATGAATACCAACAATTTCAATTTCTTCATTTACTTTTACAATACCTCTATCAATTTTACCAGTAACAACCGTACCACGTCCTTCAATTGAAAAAATATCTTCAACGGGCATTAAAAATGGTTTATCAACATCTCTTTTTGGTTCTGGAATTTTTTCGTCCAAAGCTTTTACTAATTCCATAATTGCTTCTTGATATTTCTCATCACCTTCTAAAGCCTTCAAAGCAGAACCTTTAATAATTGATGCATTATCACCATCATATTCGTATTTATTTAATAAATCACGAACTTCAACTTCTACTAAATCAATCAATTCATTATCATCAACCATGTCAACTTTATTCAAGAAAACAATAATATTTGGCACACCAACCTGTCTAGCTAATAGAATATGTTCTCTAGTCTGGGGCATAGGGCCGTCAGCTGCAGATACTACTAAAATAGCACCGTCCATTTGAGCGGCACCAGTAATCATATTTTTAACGTAATCAGCATGACCCGGACAATCAATATGAGCATAATGTCTTGTTTCTGACTCATATTCTACATGAGCTGTTGCAATAGTAATGCCACGTTCTTTTTCTTCTGGAGCATTATCAATTTGATCCACAGATTTTGACTGCGCAATTAAACCTTTATCTCCTAAAGTCTTTAGAATTGCGGCTGTTAAAGTTGTTTTACCATGATCAACGTGACCAATAGTACCAACATTTACGTGTGTTTTATTTCGTTCAAATTTGTCTGCCATAGTGATTAGTTTCCTTAAGTTTAGTTATTTTTTTTATTTATTTATGTAATAATTTGCAATTTTGATTATAGCAACCTTATTTATATTATGCAAGGCCTATAGCTTTAATCAGAATTTAATAAATTTTAAAACTCTATATTTAATTATTATTTTGCTAATATTAGCAAATATTCGACATATTATTAGATTATTACTACTTACTAATTAATATTTATCCCCACATATGTGGATACTTATATTACTCAAATATCTAGTATATTTCAAAATATCTTACTATATCCTCAAATTCTTGTCCAATACCTTGAAAAACGTACAAATTATCATTATTTTTAAGCAATATCATTGTAATATCAGAACCATCTTTGCTACTTCCACCGTCAATTCTTACTGCATCTTGACTATTCACCTTAATATTAGTCTCTTTGTCAATATTTATTGAATTTTTAACTACTCCTTCCATTGATTGTGCCATCACACTTATACTTACCGATTCTATGCCCTTGGTAAAAGTTACTGAAGATATAACATTTTCACCTTCTCCTGTAATTTCATTTTCTGATTTCCAATCCTCAGAATAATTAGTCTTAAAATTATAGTTATCATCTTTATATTCTACCTTTTTTATAGTCTCTTCAGCTGCAATTGCCACATTTGTTTTATATACTACCAAATTTGGATCAATATTATATGGGACAAGATCATAGCTTGAATCAATCCTTAAAAAATATATTCCAATCAACATTGCTACAACTACTAATAATACTAGTCCACTCCAGGAAGCTTGTATATTTTTATGGGCGATCTTTCTGGACATATTATTTTGGTTAATACTTATTATTTATCCTTATCTTCACCAATAATTGTTTCAACCACATTCTTTGGTACGACTTGATAATTAGCAAATTCCATGGAATATGATGCTCTTCCCTGAGACATTGATCTTAATTGAGTGGCATATCCAAACATTTCTGCTAGTGGTACCTCAGCGTCTATTACTTTCATATTACCACGATCTCTCATTTCTTGAATAGTGGCTCTTTTGGAATTTAAATCACCAATAACATCCCCCATAAAATTCTCAGGAGTAACCACTTCAATTTGCATAACAGGCTCAAGTAATACTAAACCAGCTTTTTTTGAAGCAGTTTGGAAGGCCATTGATCCAGCAATTTTAAAAGCTGATTCAGATGAATCAACATCATGATATGAACCATCAAGTAATGTAATCTTTATATCAACCATTGGATAATGTGCTAATACTCCTTTGCTCATCGCTTCCTTAATACCTTTTTCAATCGGCGGAATAAATTCTTGAGGTATAGCACCACCTTTAACTTTATCTTCAAATTCAAATCCTTCACCTCTTTCTTTTGGTTCTATTCGAATAACACAATGACCATATTGACCACGACCACCAGACTGTCTGATATATTTACCCTCTGCTTCTGCAATTTTTTGAATTGTTTCTTTATAAGCTACTTGAGGCTTACCAACAGTAGCTTCAACTTTAAATTCTCGTTTCATTCTATCTACCAAAACATCAAGGTGCAATTCACCCATTCCTTTAATAATAGTTTGATTAGTTTCCTCATCAGTTTCTACTTGAAAAGTTGGATCTTCTTGAGTCAATTTTGATAATGCTGTTCCCATTTTTTCTTGATCTTGTTTAGTCTTAGGTTCAATAGCTACAGAAATAACTGGAGCTGGAAAATCAATTGACTCTAATATAATAGGATTATCAACATCAGTTAAACTATCACCTGTTGTTGTTTCTTTTAAACCAACAGCTGCGGCAATATCACCTGCATATACTTTTTTAACTTCTTCTCTCTTATTTGCATGCATTACAACTATCCTTCCAACTCTTTCTTTCTTCCCAGTTCTATTATTCAAAACATAAGATCCAGCTTCTAATGTACCAGAATATACTCTAAAAAATGATAAAGTCCCAACAAATGGATCTGTTGCCACTTTAAATGCCAATGAAGCAAACGGCTCTTCATCAGAAGTTTTTCGTTCAATTTCTTCACCTTTTTGATCTACTCCTGTTACTGCTGCTACATCCAGTGGCGATGGTAAATAATCAATCACAGCGTCAAGTAAATACTGTACACCTTTATTCTTTAGAGCAGAGCCAACTAATAAAGGCATAATAGTCCTTTCAATAGTTGCTTTTCTTAAAACCTTTTTTAATTCTTCAACAGTTATTTCTTGACCATCTAAATATTTTTGTAGCATTTCATCATCCTGCTCGGCAATTTTTTCTATCATTTCGCTACGATATTTTTCTGATTTTTCTTTCATATCTTCTGGTATCTCTACTTCTTCAAATTCTTTTCCCATATCATCCTTATATATAACTGCCTTATTTTCCATTAAATCAATAATTCCTTTAAAATTTTCTTCTGCACCAATTGGTAATTGAATAGGTAACACATTCTCAGTTAATCTTTCTTTAATAGAATCTATATCGGCATAAAAATCAGCTCCAGTTCTATCCATTTTATTAATAAATGCCATCAAAGGCACTTCAAATTTCTCAGCTTGATGAAAAACAGTTTCAGACTGTGGTTCTACTCCTGCTACACCATCAAAAACAATAAATCCACCATCTAAAACACGAAGAGATCTTTGTACTTCAACTGTAAAATCAATATGCCCTGGCGTGTCAATAATATTTATACGGTTATCTTTCCAGAAACAAGTTGTTGCAGCAGATGTAATAGTAATACCACGTTCTTTTTCTTGTTCCATCCAATCCATCTCGGCTTCACCTTCATGAACCTCACCAATTTTATGCTTTGCTCCAGTGTAATATAAAACACGTTCAGTAACTGTTGTTTTACCTGCATCAATATGGGCAATAATACCAATATTTCTTGTATTTTCTAAACTATACTCTCTAGACATAAAATTTTTCTAATATGTTAATAATTTACTTAAACTAAAAAAGCTCAACACTTTCCTTGTTGGGCGACTTAGGCGAAATGCGCAAAAGCTCTATTTGCTTCAGCCATTCTATGCACATCTTCTCTTTTTTTCATTGCTTCTCCCTGCTTTTCTGATGCATCAAGTAATTCTTGAGCTAATTTTAATTTCATTGCTTTACCTTTTCGTGACCTAGACGCTCCAATAATCCATCTCATTGCTAAGGCCATTTTTCTGTCCCCTTTTACTTCAATAGGCACTTGATAATTAGCACCACCAATTCTTCTTGATTTAACTTCTAAAACAGGTGAAACATTACTCATAGCTTTCTCAAATATGGTAATTGGGTCTTTCTTTGTTTTTTCTTGAATAAAATCTAAAGCACCATAAACAACTGTTTGTGCAGTTGATTTCTTCCCTTTTAACATGATTAAATTTATCAATTTTGCCAGGACTACATTATCATACTTCGGATCTGGTTCAATTTTTCTTTTTGGCGCTTGTTTTCCTCTCATATATTAATAAAACTTAAAAATTTATTTAGTTTTTTCTTTCTTTGCTCCGTATAAACTTCGACTTTGTTTTCGATCTGCTACACCCTGAGTATCATATACTCCTCTTACAACATGATATCTAACACCCGGAAGATCTTTTACTCTTCCACCTCTTAGCAAAATAATAGAATGCTCTTGTAAATTATGTCCTACTCCTGGAATATAAGCTGTTACTTCCATTCCATTAGATAAACGTACACGAGCAATTTTTCTTAATGCAGAATTAGGTTTTTTAGGAGTAACTGTAGTCACTTTTACACATACCCCTCTTTTAAAAGGAGAACCTTTTGGTAATTCTGTTTTTTTTCTACGAATCGTATTCAAAACAGGTTGCAAAGCAGGTGTTTTTGACTTCTTTTTTGATGTTTTACGGCCTTTTCTGACCAATTGACTAATTGTAGGCATAATTTCTTTAAAAAATCTAATTTATATAATAAAAAAGTACCTTATAATGATACCAAAAGTAAAACCAGCATAACACAAGAATATCACCGTGTCAAACATTTAGCTATAATAAAAAATGAGAACTTTAGAATAACACCGGTACCCCAAAAATTTTGCTAATCAATCCTAAAATTGGGCTAATTATATAACTAAAAATTGGAATATTTAAAAATATTGAAACAAAAATTAAACCAAATAATACTCTAGGCCCATAAGTTTTAAGCTGTAATGAAATATTTGAGAACTTTCTTCCTAAAAAACCTTCTAAAATATGTGATCCATCTAGTGGTGGTATTGGAATTAAATTAAATATCATTAAAATACCATTAAAACTAACTAAAATTATTAAAAATATTGACAAGTAGTTATCTGGTCCTAGCATTGGATATAAAAATTTTAAAACTATACCAAAAATAATAATCATTGCTAAATTCGAAAGAGGCCCAGCTATAGCAACTAATCCGGGGCCAAAACGTTTATATTTGAGATTATAAGGATTAAATGGAGCAGGTTTACCCCAGCCAAACCCAATTAACAGTATGGCAACAGTCCCCCATGGATCCAAGTGCGAGAATGGATTTAAAGTTAATCGTCCCATTGATTCACCAGTGAGATCACCCTGAAGTCTAGCTGATAAAACATGCGAAAATTCGTGCACTGTAATAGAAGCAACGAGCGCAACAAAAATTGCAACAAATAATAATGGCTCAGAAAATAGTAATTGTATGATCATATTTTATATAGAAGTATAGTCTTGTCTAATTATATTAATTATGATAGTGTAATTATATCAATTTAAACAATTATCACAACCGTATGTCAAAAGTATGTCAAATTTGTGGACGTGGAGCTTTGACTGGTAACAGTAGAAGTCATTCTAACATCTCCAGTAAAAGAAAACAGCATATAAACTTACAAAAAACTCTACACGAAAATAAAAAAGTTAGAGCTTGTGCACGTTGCATTAAAACTGCAACAAAAAAAAGTAAATAATAAATTATCCCTAATCATTATTTTTATACTATCAGGGATTTTTTATTTATCTTAATTTGCCTCAGGCAATTTATTTTTTAATTTATTTAGAAAAAAATGTAACTGATTTGTTATATTCTCAGGTAAAACAAAATCTTTTAATATTTTTTCCGCTTGATTAAAATTGTCATATATAATTGACATAGCACATTGATATCCTCCACTTTCTATTAACAACCTTCTTAATTTTAATAGATCTTGTTTATTTTTTTTGTTCTTCTTAAGAATATTCAGAATTAATCTTTTATACTTTGATTTCTTTATTGCTAATGAAATTAGATAAGTAACTTTACCAGCTTGTAAATCTGATTGTCTAGTAGCCAAACTAGATCCAAAAATATTATGAACATCGTCAGCTAATTGAAAGGCTAATCCTACATTATTAGCAAATTTCCTGAATAATCTTTTATTTATAATACCTTTCCCAAAACTTAAACCAACTAAAAATGGTGCTTCAATCGTATATATAGCTGTTTTTTGTAAGTAACGACTTTGTTGTTGCTTTAAATTTGGTAATTTGTTTGGTAATGATAAAATATCTAGAATTTGACCACTGCAAGTGGCTTCTAAAACATTATTAATATATTTTTGTACTTCAACTTTTTTATTTACTGAATAATTTGTCTCTAATAATAATTTTTGAGAAAAAATATTTGCCAAATCACCAATAATTATTGCAATATCTTCACCTATTTTTTTCTTCTCAAAATTCGAAGAATTTGGTGGCGCAAATTTTTGGAATAATACATGTAAAGTAGGTTTACCTCTACGTTCTTCATCTTGATCAATTATATCGTCATGAATCAGTAAATATGAATGTAAAATTTCATAAGCAGCTGCCACTTTGAATATATCCTTTGTAAGTTTATTTTTTGGATTCGATAAAAAACCTAACAATACAAGCATCCCTCTGATTCTTTTTGCGCCACGGCGCATTGTAAAATCTCTTAGCTGCTTTATTATTTCGGCGTTAAATTTATCATACTTACTAATACGAATAAACTCATTAGAAAAGAAATTATTTAATGTGGCGTCTAATTCAGACTTGTGAGTTTTAAAAAAATTTTTTTGCATATTTTATTTTCCAAACCTTCTTTTGCGTAACTGGTATTCCTCCAATGCTTCATCAAAATCTTTTTCAGAAAAATCAGGCCAATATTTATCTGTAAATAATAATTCAGAATACTCACTTTGCCACAAAAGAAACCCAGACAACCTTTTTTCACCAGACGTCCTAATGATTAAATCTGGATCAGGAAGCAATCCATTATATAAATTTTTAGAAACTAACTCTTCCGAAATTTCATTAGCTTTATGTCCTTGATTGATCAACTTTTTAATAGTATCAACAATTTCTGCTCTACCACCATAATTAATAGCAACATTTAATATTGCATTATTATTACCAGATGTTTTTTTCATAGCAGAATCTAACTTCTTCTTGATTTCAACTGGAAATTTTTCAGTTTGTCCAATAAAATTTACTTTTATACCCTCTTTTACAAATTCCTTAATCTCTTTATTTAAACCATGTATTAGGATTTTAAAAATAACCTTAATTTCAACCTCTGGTCTATCCCAGTTTTCTGTTGAAAAGGCATAAACAGTAAGTACTTTAATTCCCTTATTAAAACAATGTCGTGTTATTTTCTTTAATGTATTATAACCCTCCCAATGACCATCAAAAGAAGGTAATCCTCGTTCTTTTGCCCAACGACGGTTACCATCCATGATAATTGCTATATGTTTTGGAAGATTTGGATTCTCCATTAATTTTATCTAATTATGAAAAATAATTATTGCATTAATCTTATCGATAATTTTAACATTTTGCAACCTTAAAAGCGACCTTTGAAGTCGCCTTTAAGTAAATTTTCTAAATTTATCTTTTTTTTCTTTTTTTAGCAACTTTTCTTTTTGCTACTTTCTTTTTGGCAACTTTTCTTTTTGCCGGTTTCTTTTTAGCAACTTTTCTTTTTGCTACTTTCTTTTTGGCAACTTTTCTTTTTGCCGGTTTCTTTTTAGCAACTTTTTTCTTTGGCATTCTCTTTCACCCCCTTTCGAAATAAAGTTAATGTATTTAAATTAAAAATATTTTTTTATTTCTAAAAACCAAAATTTACTTTTATATAATAGCACACTTTTAAATAAAAAACAATAGCAAAATAATATTTTTTGTTATTATATTATTAGTCAAAAACTTTTCTTTCTTTAATTATATACATCCTATCATTTTCTCTAACTAATTTTTCTACTGGTATAGTAATAATTTGTTTTGCTTTTACTTTTTTTACTTTTGTTTCATCTTCAAGTTGAATAGATTTTACCTTCCCAAACAATGCACCGGTAGTTGTACCAGCTATAGAATATTTATCACCAACTTTAATATCAGTAGCCTGAAGATTTATTTCTGCCACCTTTGCTTGAGGGAAATAATGAGTTATTACACCTGCAAAATACTTTTTCTCACTTGCTTGACTGTTTGCAGTGGCGGACCATTCGTGAAGCGGTTTACCTAAATAATAACCATCACTCATTCCACGATTAAAAACTGTACCTAACTCTTTTTCCCAGGCAAGAGCTTTTTTCAAAGTATATGTACCATCATTAATACTATCTATTGCTTCTCGATAAGCCTTAATAACAGTAGCTACATATTCTGGAGATCTACCACGACCCTCTATTTTAAGACTAGATACACCAGCGGACAAAAAGTCTTTCAAAAATCCAATTGTACAAATGTCTTTTGGACTCATTACAAATTCATTGTCCAGAACCATTTCTTTATCTGTCTCCATATCTATAACTCTATACTTACGTCTACACATTTGACGACATGCTCCTCTATTGGCTGAAGTATTTGTATTATAAAGACTCATAGAACAACGTCCAGAGATTCCAATGCAAAGTGCCCCATGCACGAAAACTTCTAGTGGAATTAAGTCGCCATCTGGATTAGTAATTTTTTGTTTTTTAATTTCCTTACTTATATTAGAAATCATACTCAAATTAAGTTCACGTGCCAAAACTATTTGCTGAGCATATTGACTAAAAAATTTTACTGACTCCACATTAGAAACTGATAGTTGAGTAGAAATATGCAGTGGCATTTTTATACTATAAGCATATTGGATAGCGGCCATGTCAGAGACTATCACAGCACTAATTTTATTTTCTTTGGCCGTATCAATAAGATTTCTCATCATTTTAAGGTCTTGATCATACAGAACAGTATTAACAGTTAAATACGATTTTATTTTATGCTTTAAACATATCTTTGCTATTTTTTTCAAATCAACTAAATTAAAATTTGCTGCTGATACTGAACGCATATTAATTTTACCAACACCAAAATAAACAGCATTAGCTCCATTATTTATTGCAGCCATTAATGATTCATATGATCCTGCTGGCGCTAGTAACTCTACTTGATAATTTTTTTTCATATTAAATAATTTCTATATTCATTTTAACTTATCTAACGAAAAATAAAAACCCTAATTATTTAATTAGTAGTTACAAGTAATGATTATTTTGCTTCATGGCTATGATTTTCATCGTATTCATGATTATCACTATGGTCATGATTATGCTCTTTGCTATTTTCGGGTTTTTTTATCATACCCATAGCCTTGCCCACTTTACACATTCCACATTCACAATTTGTTCCATGTTTTCTCATAAATTTATTTCCTTAATTAATTAAATTTTTAAATTCGCTATTTTTAAAACATTTGTAATTTTTTTATCAGGGGAATAACAAACCGTTTTTCCCATTTTCTCACTTTTAACAAAATTCATACTTTCTAATTTGCTGAGTTGGTGTGAAACTGCACTTATACTAATACCAATTATATCCGCAATATCTGTAACACAAAGTATGCCCTGCTTTTTCAATAACAGGAGTATTTTAATCCTAGTTGGGTCAGAAAGTAACTGTCCATTAATACTGAACTCCTTAATAACATTATGTTTATTATTAAGCCAAATTCTTTCCTTAGTTATTTTAATTTTATCTAATATCATTTTTTCAATATTATTTGAATGATTGAACAACTGTACAAATAATATTGCATCAAACTAAAACTGTCAAAACGCGCATTTAACTTTATGAATTACTAACAATAATAATAATTTTATCATAATTATCAATCTTATTTGATTTAATATTCATGATCTTTTTACAATCTATACACCTTTGCTGTATCACATATATCCCCTCTTTATAAACTGCCGAAATTGGTTCCATCATGCCCTGGCAAGATTCTTGGCGATCGCCAGGTTTTATGTCTACATGCTTACTCCATAGACAATTTGGGCAATGATTAGTATAACCACTTCCCTTTACTTCCTTCCCACAATGTTCACATTTAAAATTTTCAATCTTTCTTTGGAATTTTTTTGTTTGCATGGATATTTAATTCATTATTTTCTTTATCACTTTCATCTACAATCTCTCCGACCAACTCTTCAATTAAATCCTCTAAGGTAACAATACCTACAGCTTTTTTGTTTATATCGTGGACTACAGCAATATGTTTTCTTTTGGTTTGAAAAATTCTAAACAAATAGTCAATTCTAATATTTTTTGGCACATATATCGGCTCCACCAAAATATTCTTTAACAGTTTTTTTCCTCTTTTTTCAATCATCTCTCTTGCAACATCTTTCACCATCGCAATACCAATAATATTTTCTTTGATTTTATCATAAAGTGGTATTCGCGTATAACCACTTTCAATTATATTGATAATAGACATATCTATAGCAATATTTTGCTCAATAGCAAATACATCTCTCAAAGGAATCATTATTTTACTAGCAGTTATATCAGAAAAGGCTAATGCTCTATTAATAATATATTGTTCCTCTGGCTGGACTATCTTATGTTCAACTCCAAATTCAATCATATTTTTGATATCTGCTTCTGTAATCACAGCATGAGCTTCTAATTTCACTGAACTCTCAAGTGTCATTGTTAATTTTTCTAAAACATAAACTAACGGGTATAACAATGTACTCATCATCTCTATAGGTCTAGCAACCAGCAACGAGAACCTACCAGCATAGCGACTAGCCAATGTTTTTGGTGTAATTTCTCCAAAAATTAAAATTACTAAAGTTAATATTCCAGTAAGAATACCTATGCCAGTAGAACCAAATTTTTGTGAGGCAATATAGGCTGTTAAAGAAGCAGCAACAATATTAACAACATTATTGCCAATCAAAATAGTAATAATCATTCTTCTTGGATTTGCCTTCAATCTATCTAATGCTACCGATCCTTTACGTTTTTCTTTTAAATATGTTCTTACTCGAACAGGGGTTATGGACAACAAAGCAACCTCTGACCCAGAAAAAAATCCCGATAGAACTATTAAAATAAATAAAATTACTATTTGTATTGTCATTGTGATTTATTATGATTATTATATTTAACAAAAATACTACCCTACTCAATATTTTTTTGCAATAAAAAAACCAATCCTACGACAGACAGACCTTACTATTTATATTCATAGTGTGTGAATTGATAATTGAACTATTTATACATTACTCATCATCTCCATAAATGTGTCCAAAATCTTGTTTTTTCCAGTCAAATACTTCGTTATCTTTAAAAAACCGTTTTATCTCAACCTCTGCACTCTCAATAGAATCAGAACCATGCACTAAATTTCTACTAACACTATTTGATAAATCTCCACGGATCGTACCTATATCAGCTTTTCGTCCAGATGTAGCTCCCAATAACTGGCGTACCATCTGTACTGCTTCTACACCCTGCCATATCATTACTACTACAGGAGATGCTTGCATAAATTCTTTTAGATCTGCAAAAAAAGGTTTATCAGCATGATGCCCATAATGTTCTGCAATTAATGCATCTTCGATTGACATCATTTTAAGTGCTACTAACTCTAATCCTTTTTTTTCAAATCTCCCTATAATATCTGCCATGAGACTTCGTTGCAAAGCATCTGGTTTTAATATTACAACTGTTTTTTCTTTAAAATTTGATTTTTCCATGTTTTTATTTATGAATTTTATTTGTTAACATATATTTTACTTTTTCTACTATCTCAGCTGGAGTATGATTTGCTTTGATAAAATAATCATCAGCCCCCAACTCTCTTCCTTTTTCTACATCTTCAGACTGTCCTAAATTGGTTAACAATAAGACGTGAACATTTTCAGTGTCTTTATTCTTTCTTAGCTCTCTCAATACTGCAAATCCATCTAATTTTGGCATGATTATATCTAACAGTATTAAATCAGGCTTATGTTCTTTAGCCATACTCAAGCCTTCGGCACCGTCTTCGGCTCTCATTATTTTCATACCTTCTTTAGAAAATTTTGTTATGTACATATCAGCTAACATCTTGTCATCTTCAACCAACAAAATTTTAGAATTAAATTTTTCATCCTTAGAGGTAGTTTGTTTGTCTGCCATATTTTTATAATAAATTAATAATCATTATTAGTTAGTATATCAATATTCATTCGTCTGTCAATCTAAACTTGGTCTTTTTGTATGCCAATCCGTTACTTTTTCGAAATTATAACCAGCCCGTAATATCATCTCCTCATCAAATGACTTACCCATAATTTGCAATCCAATTGGTAAATTATTAGACATTCCAGCTGGAATTGATATTCCGCAAATGCCTCCTATATTTGCTGGTACTGTATATATATCTGAAAGATACATCATTAAAGGATCTTCAAATTTTTCTCCAATTTTAAAAGCAGTAGAAGGAGTCGTAGGTGAAATAAGGCAATCAACTTTCTTAAAAATATTATTGAATTCTTCCTGAATCAATACTCTTACTTTTTGGGCTTTAATATAATACTGATCATAGTATCCTGACGACAAAGAATATGTCCCCATCATTATTCTACGCTTAGCTTCACTACCTAAACCTTTCGAACGTGAATTCACATAAACATCCAATAAATTTTCAGCCGTGTCCTTAGTTGCAGAATATCCATATCTAATACCATCGTATTTTGCTAAATTTGATGATATTTCTGAACTTGCCATAATATAATAAATTGCTAAAGCATGTTTCGTTAAAGGTAAGCTTACTTTTACTACCTTAGCCCCCAATTCTTCAAACTGTTTGATAGCTTGATCGATACTCTTTTGTACTTCAGGGTCCATACCCTCAATAAAATATTCTTTTGGTATACCAATCTTTAAGCCCTTTATATCTTTAGTAATATTATCAATGTTAATATTTTCTTTTTTATAAGTAGTAGAATCATTTGGGTCAATACCAGCGATCGCATTAAATAATATTGCAGCATCTTTCACCGTTTTTGTGATTGGACCTACTTGATCCAATGAAGAGGTCATTGGCATTACTCCATACCTCGATACGCGACCATATGTTGGTTTAAGCCCTACTACCCCACAAAATGAAGCTGGTTGTCGAATAGATCCTCCCGTATCAGTACCGAGAGATCCTAGACACATATCAGCAGCCACAGAAGAAGTTGATCCCCCTGATGAACCGCCAGGTACTCTCTCTTTATCCCAAGGATTTTTAGTTTTTTTATAAGCAGAATTTTCAGTTGAAGATCCCATAGCAAATTCGTCTAGATTAACCTTACCTAAGAATATCGCTCCTTCATCTTTCAATTTTTTTATAACTGTAGCATCATAAGTGGCAATATAATTTTCTAAAATCTTAGAACCGCCTGTTGCTTTAACATCTTTAACTAATATAATATCTTTAATTGATAATGGTACTCCTGTTAATAAACCTTTATCTCCTTTTGATATTTTTTTATCCGCCTCTTTAGCTTGCTCTATTGCTAGATCTTTTGATATTTCTAAAAATGCCCCTATCTCATTATCATATTTATTTATCTGCTCAAAACAAGAATCAACTAATTCACTAGCTGAAAACTTTTTCTCTTGCAAACCCTTTGCGGCTTCTTCAATATTTAATTTATTATAATCCATATTTATTCCATCACTGCTTTAACTTTATTAAGATTTCCTGCCTTATCAGGAAATTGTTCAATACTGTTTTTTGATTCAGTGCTTTCTAAAATTTTATCCTCCCTAAAAACATTATCCAAATCTTTTAGATGAGATTTTTCTTTTACTTTAGAAGTATCAACTTCTTTAATTTGTTCAACATATTCTAAAACCGAAGAAATTTGTTTACCAAACTTCTTCTTCTCAGCTTCTGTTAAATTAATTCTGGCTAGCTTTGCCAACCTTTCTATTTCATTTAACTTTAGTATCATATAAGAAATTATATCATTTTTAATAACCAAAAACAAATACTATAATCCACTTTGCACGTTTTGACTCTCGATATTTTATAGGATATATTATATTCTGATCTTTTATTTACCTATAATTATAGGAAGTTAAAAAGGCTAATAATGTTTAGCCTTTTTGCTTTAACTATATATAATAGAAATTTGAGTAAATTCTCTTACTCACAAACCCCCTCCCCCAGGCATATTGTCCAATTTTTGAACACATCCGTGTCTCAATTTTGGACAGCCTGGGGATTTTTTATTGACAAAATAGTTGTTTAAATGGTAATTTATATCAACTTTGCACTTTAACACTTGACTAGCGGAACGCTAGTTGTAAATTGAAACCAATCCATATCAGCGGAACGCTGAAAAAGTGAAGAAAGGAGCCTTCGTATGAAGTCTCAACCTAAACAAAAAAGGAATAAACTTTTAAAACAGTTTCCAATCCTGGTAAAAATCCTAGAACAAATTTACGATTCTCGTGATAATGATCCAGGTATTTGCATCAAAGTTCAACGAACTGATGCTGAAACATTATTTCTCTGGGTAAAAAAAGATAAGAACGGAAATAATGAAATTTTCTCTGACACCATTGAGCCTAGACCAGATAATGATAATCCTGAACGCCGAGGCCAAAGATCATCGGTAAAAAACTCTGTAGTCTTGGCCGGTTCAAAAAACCAAATTATCAAGACAGTAAAATGGAGTCCTGAAAATAGCCACTCTTACATTATTGATTATCTTCAAGGTGTTGATTTAGATATTCTCGATTCAATCATCTGGGTACAGGTTCAAAATTGGTTTAAAAGTCCTACAAATAATATGATCGAGGAAGGGAAATATATTGGGGAGTTTATTGACAATAAAATTGAAATTGTCATATACCAAAAACCAAAGCAAGGCTGGAAAAAGCTGCTCAACCAAACGGATCTATTTTCCAATGTAGTTTTTGATGTTTTTGACCTAGCTATCCAAGCATGGCAAAACAATGAGCCACGTATGGTCAAACTCAAAGACATGATAGAAACGCTCACAAATCGTTTTGCCCAACAGGTATATACTGCTGGAGCAAAACAGATTATGATTGATCATGAGAAAAAACGCATCTGTTCTGGTTTAAAAGCACAATTCCATGATATAACCTTGCTTGTCTGGACCGCATTGGGGCAATATACGATAGCCTTAATAGGTTCCAATGGTCATTTTATTACCTTCTCTGGTCATGATAATTATACAAACTTCGAATTCCGCAATATATATGGAAGTTTTGAAGAATTATCCCATTTGGTTGAGATGATGATTTCCGAATGGAGAAAACTCTCACCAAAAGAAAGAAAAACTCGTTTGATTTTTGATCCCGAGATCACCAAAAGTTCAGTCACCCAATGTCCATTCTAATTTTTAACAAGGAGTCTTTAAAATAGACTCCTTTTTTATTTTGGATTAAACAATTTTTTAAATTCTTCTTCTGAAATCACATTAATCCCCAACTTCTTTGCTTTATCAACTTTTGACCCAGGTTTATCTCCTGCTACTACGAAATCCGTATTTTTTGAAACTGATGAAACCCACTTACCTCCCGCTCTTCTTATCTGCTCTTTAGCTTCGTCACGCGACATACTTTCTAGTATTCCTGTAACAACTATTTTTTTATCTACCAACTTCGTATTTAAGTCCGATAGAATCTTTTTAACTTCTTTAATAATTGTAACTTTATTTAATAATTTATTTACCAGATCAATATTTGCCTTATTTTGAAAATATTCATTAATACTTTTTGCAACAACCCCACCAATATCATTCAATGCTTCCAATTTTTTAAGAGGAATATTGATTATTTTACCAAATGTTTTGTATTCCTGCGATAATGTGATCGCCGTCTCCTCTCCTACGTGACGAATACCAAGAGCATAAATAAATTTTGCTAATGAAATTTTTTTAGCATCTTTAATTGACTCTACCAAATTCTCTGCCGATTTATCTGCAAATCTTTCTAATGGTTGTAAATCTTCTATTTTTAAATCAAAAAGATCTGCTGGTGTTTTAATAAGATCTGCTTTAAACAATTGATCTAATACTCTAGGTCCCAACCCATCAATATCAAACGCTTTCTTGGAAATAAAATGCTTCATAGATTGATGTTGTAAAGCATAGCAATCTTTATTATCACAATAATATGCTACTTCTCCTTCTTTTCTATTCACCTTGGCATTACATACGGGACAATGTGTAGGCATTTTATATTTCTTTTCTTTTCCTGTTCGTAATTTTGGTAGTACTTCTACAACATCAGGTATAATATCACCAGCTTTCTGAATAATAACAGTATCCCCAATTCTCACACCCAACCTCTCTATTTCATCTATATTATGTAATGTAGCACGCGCCACAGTAGAACCAGCTACTTGCACAGGCTTCAAATGAGCAACCGGGGTTAATGCTCCTGTCCTACCTACCTGCACTTGAATATCTTCAACTATAGTAGTTGCTTGCTCTGCTGGATATTTGTAAGCAATAGAACCTCGAGGCGCTTTTCCTACTATTCCAAGTTTTTTATATGTTTCAATATTATTAATATTTACTACCACCCCATCAGTCCAAAATTTTAATCCATTTCTAAGTTTACCAATATCTTCAAAATGTTTTTGCACTTCATTAACATTATTACAATGCTTATTATGAATCATGCCTGATCTAAAACCAATTTTTTCTAATAGCTCATGTGATTCTTGATGAGTCTTCTGACTAAAATCTGTAACTAAGTCATAAGCCATAAAACTAAGCTCCCTAGAAGCAGCAATTTTTGAATCAAGTTGACGAATAGAACCAGCCGCTGCATTACGTGGATTAGCAAACTTAGATTGATTATTGCTTTCTTGTTCTTTATTCAACTTATCAAAAACAGACTTAAGCATATAAACCTCACCTCTCACCTCTACTTCACTTGGGATATTTAGCTTTAATTTATTATTATTTAATATTAATGGTATTGCTTCAATAGTTCTTATATTACTTGTTACATCTTCACCAATTTTTCCATCCCCTCTCGTAACACCTTTTACCAACTTACCATCTTTGTATATTAGAGACATTGCCAAACCATCCATCTTCAGTTCTGCATAATAATCTAATTTTTCTGAAGAGGTTAACAATTTCTTATTTCTTTTTTCCCAATCTTCAATCTCAGAAAATGAAAAAGCATCAGTTAATGATACCATCCTTGTTTGATGAGCGACTTTTGTAAATTTATCCATCGCCTGACCACTAACACGTTGCGTAGGTGAGTCTAGGGTTATTAACTCAGGATTTTCTTTTTCTAATTGATCAAGTTCATGCTTCAGAGAATCCAAAGCAGCGTCAGATATTTCTTGCTTATCCAAAACGTGATAAAGATAACGATGGTGATTTATCTCTTTTTTCAGTTTCTCTATTCTTTGTTGTACTTCCTTGATACCCATATCCATTAATAACAATCATCAAACATTTTATAAGTACTGAGCTGATACCAATCAGCTAAAACATATTCACTATCATGCCATTCGCCTGGATCAACTCCCGAGGTACCAGTAGCTGACCCATATGGATGAACAGTAAATTTAATCGTTCGGCTGCTGTCATCCTCCGGTAGTGTCGGATCACCCAATGAGAAACTAATAGGAATTGTACAGATATGATCTGTCTGATCTCCAGATGGTACCTGATCGCTAACAACTACTGACTGTCCATTTATTTCTACAGCAATATCTCTACCACAATCGATGGCAGGAACTTCATCACATCCAAAGTAAGTTGCTTTTATTGATACATAATACTCATCTCCCTCCGGTACATTATCAGGAACTGGTAAAATGAATCCCAAAGCATTATCACTATTATCAGCAGCTAATTTACAAATCGCACCAAAAGATGATTGGTCTGCGCAACGTATATCCGCGCCAAGTGGTTGAAGAGGACAATCTAATCCGTTCCAGCCAAAACTCTCGCAGGCACTACAACTCTCGCAGGTTCCAAAAAGTCCCTGGATATCCGCTTCCACCTGAATAACCCCAGAACTATAGGTTGGAGCATTAAGAATAATATCCTTGTAAATATCACTTTCACTAAACAATACATAATCATACAATCCGAACAATGGCAATTTCCATGGAACTGAAGCTACAAGAGATTGCTTAAAACCTCCCCTTTCTCCAATGGATTTAATAACCACTTGTGATGGTAAATCAAAAATTTCATCTCCATCTCCGTCATATGGAGTAACCGTAACACTCGACAAATCGCCAGGCTCTGTATCTGTAGGTATCGCTTTTAACGCTTTGATTCTTACTCTGTATCCTACTGCATCATCCTCAAATACATCTAAATCATTTATTGGCCAGCCATTCACTCTAGACAAATCAGATGGACCAATAACTCTTCTTGCTGAAGTTGAAGTCAACAATTCTCCTTGATTATCCCAAGCCGTCCAAGATACTTCGGCCCATGACGCCGGATTATCTCCTGAGTTCTGAATAGTCAAACTTACAACTTCTGGAGTTAATGGATCTACTCGTAATGGATCGTCTACATCATAATAATCAATTTGCACAGATTCATTTTCTTTGATTTCTTGATTTTCAATCTTTGGAGTAACCGCTGCGGCCTGTGATATATCAAACGAAGCTTTATTTACAAAGCTACTGTCAGAGTAACCTTTTATAATATTAATAGCCGAATAATTTAATTCTAATGGTTCTTCTAAATAAAAATCAGGGTCATCTCTCATCGAACGAACTGCAAACAAACCTTTCTCAATACCAGCTTCGGCAGCATAGTATGCCTGTGTACCATTAGCAGCTCCACTTGTTAGCTTAATCTGATTAACCACAATAATAGATACGATTATAGATATCGCTGAAATTATAGAAATTACAATTAAAGAATATAACAGAATTGAACCTTGCTGATTTTTTAAAAGTTTATAATTCATAATTTAGATTTTGAACTGCACCAGTAAATATTCTTGTAGAAATTATTGTTTGCATTAAAATTTCCGATTCTTCCCCCTTATTTCTACCTATACCCCGCGAATTTAAAACAAATCTTACTTTTGGTTGAAAATTTTGACCATCACTATCATACTCACATATATAGTCATCAATAGTATCACAAACATACCCCAAATCACATTCAGCATTACTCGTACAACTAACTGTGGATGTTTCTACAAATGGATTGGCGGACGGGGTAATTGCAAAACGGAGATCTAAAGTTTCAACACCCGCCGGTGTAACGCTTTGCCATAATGTATCATCATCCAAAGCACAATCATTAAAATCATTTACTGTACAATATTCAACTTTATTTCCTTGTCCATTATTAGTATTAAATGGATCACTACTACGTCTGAAAAATATTTCATCTCCTGACTGACTATTGATTGCTAAAATACTATTATCTGAACCTCCTAAACCAGTATGTAAATTTATATTATTATTCTCATAAAAATCATAATTTATACTCCCCAATCTAATTTCTTGAGCTATCGCCTCAAATAAAAATCTAATATCATCCTGAATTTTTTGCTGAGTTACAACTTTGCGCTGACTATTATTAATAGTTATGTAGATGTTTGTTGCCACTATCAATACAAGTGAAAAAATTGAAATAGCAATTAGCATTTCTATCAAAGTAAAGCCTGAATTATTTAATTTTTGTTGTTTAGACATCTTATTATTTATAAATTTTGCCAGTTATACAAACGATCTTCTAATATAACTTTCCTATTTGAATTAGTCGCATGCCACCTAACTTCTGATATTACTCTTACACCCACTTTTTCATAGTTTCCAGCACATGTGCCTGTATCAATTATTGTTTCATCAACTGCAGGTGGGTTAGAATAATCATGGCAAATAGGATTTAAGTATATCAATCTTGTAAACAAAGTATTATTACCAGTCGCCGATGCCCCTTGGACATAATCATTGCCGGATAATTTTATACCTACCAATAAAGGATTAGAAAAATCAGCCGGAGTAAAATCCAAACTTATATTACTGGTTCCATCAATCTCTGGGATGGCTGTATTGTCTGTATCCAAATCTTTATCCCAATCTTCTCCGTCAGGATGAATCCAATTACTATCTCTAATATTTCTAACTATTTCAATCCCCTCTCTTGATAAATTTGTAGCAACTAATTTATTCATACTATCTCTAGCAGCATTAATGCTAGTAACTATCAAAACTATAGTAGCTGTCAAAGCTAAAATTAAAATGAAAATAGCTATTAACATTTCCATTAAACTTTGACCTGATTCATTTTTTATTATTTTTTTCAACATAATAATTTTCTAAATACTACAATCACTTTGAATTTCATTTATTAATCCCGTTATTCTATTAATAGTAATTTTTCTACAACTAGTTGATACATAATCACTACTAACTAATATTTCTAATGTCACAATAGGTTGATCATTTTCATCAAGAACTTCTACATCATCAAGATAAAAACTAATTTGTCCTGTTGGTACGGAAAAAATCACATCTACTTTATTAGCGACTGAAGCTGCTGTAAATGATGGTTGATCACCGAATTTAATTTGACTGATATGCATACCATTCAATGTCAAATTATTATAAATAATTTCATAATCTTCAATATTATCAAGAAAGGTATTATCAGCAGTAGTATTCCCAAACAATATATAATTTTCAGTTGAAGAAATCTGAATCCCATACCCTCCTGGCGGAACCGATGTAATACAAGTACCAAGTGATGGTGGTTCTACATTTGGTGGACAGTCAGTATCAATGCTGCACCTATAAAATGAATTTGTGCTTATTTCGGAACAGTATTTATATGTATTACCACTAATACTATAATTCTGTGCTTGACGAAAATTTCTTTCAATATCTAAACCCGCAGCTTTCAAGTCATTCGAACGTTTACCTCTATCAAAATTTACTGCTACTACTATTAATAAAACTCCAATTATGAAAATAACAATTAAAAGTTCAACTAATGTGAATCCTTTTTGTGAATCTTTTGTCATAATAAAAATAAATCTTGATAATAATTTACGATATACTCACCAAATATAAAAGCTATATAAGTTGCTATAGATAAAAAAGTACCAAATGGAACCTGGCTCTTCCATTTCTTTTTTTTACCAGCTATCAGCACTACTCCAATTACGGATCCTAAAATATAAGCTATAAATAAAGCCACCAAGATAACTGGGTAGCCAAGCATTAACCCCATAAGAACTCCTAGCCGTATATCCCCACCACCTATCCATTTTCCTTTTGAAATTACGAACTGTAACAGAAAAAATCCACCACCAATTAATACACTTATTAGTAAACTAACTATTCCAATTTCTAACACAAAAAATGATAATAAAAAAGCAACAACTATGGCTGGGATACTTACCTTGTCCAATATCAAATAATATTTTAAGTCATATACAAAAATAACGGCTAAAAAACCTGTGTATATTAAATAAACGAAAAAATCTAAACTCAAACCAAATTGCCAATATAATATTAAAAAAGAAACCATAATAAAAAATTCTACCAATGGATATTGCCAAGATATTTTTTTGCTACAATATCTACACTTACCTCTTAAGAATAAAAAGCTAAATAATGGCACTAAATCTTTTGCACTTAAATCATGTTTACAACTTGGACAATACGAACGACCTCGCATAAAACTTACTTTTACATGAAGACGATAAATGACAGCGTTCAGAAAACTTCCAACCACCAAACCTAAAATTGTGACTAATATTATATTCATAATACTGTTTATTATACCAAAAAATAGTAAAAATGAGAAACAAAAAAACACCTAATAAAGCGTATATTATACATAAAAAATTACCTAATCCCGACTGGGGTCAAAGTATGTGCACCTGAAGCATAATTATTATAACTATTCTCAAGTCGGAATACTATAGTATAAGTTTCTTCATCAGGCACCACATTTACAACATAACTAAATTTACCTGGATCTTTCATATTCACAATAGATGGCATGTATTGTTTTAGATTGCACGTATCTACTGTACTACCAACTACATCACAACCAGTAATAGCTGCTAATTCATAACTCGCCGTATCATTATATAAAAATTCAAAAGCCGCCTGTATTCTAGTTATATCAGAAAGTCTTTTTGCATCTCTAGTTTTCGATCGCTCATTATTAAGTAACAAAAATCCACCACCAATAATGACACCAATCACTATTATTGAGATTATTACTGAGACTAAATTTACGCCTTTTTGATTATTATTCATAATTACAAAGTTAAACCTACACAATCAGGGCCTTCCGCAAATGAACCTGATGAATGAAAATACCTTGAAGTAAAATTAACACTCTCTTTATAAAAACATAAAACATATTCTTGATGATTACCATCATCAGTATCATAGAAATAATGATAATCTAATGTATTAAAAGGATCAACTAATACTCCGCTAATATACTCGGGTACTATAGGATTATTGGTTACTGAAAATATAGAGCCATCAACTGAATTTAACACAACCTCATAGCTTGTATCTGGACCAGTCTTACTTGGGATTAGGCTTGCTGTCACTGGAATTGGGTAATGCCCATAACTGTCATAATACAACTGCATTGCCAATCTATATTGAGATAAATCAGAAACTCGAACAGAATCACGTGCTGATTCTTTTGCATCGTTTAAAGCTAATAAACCAAAAGCTGCTAAAATTCCAATTATGGCAATTACTACCAATAATTCAATTAATGTAAACCCCTTATTATTAAATTTCATAACCTTATTATAGGATTCTAATAAATTTATTATACTAAATTAATATAATTTTTTCAACTGACCTTCTGCAAGAGAAAAATCTGGTTTCAACTCCAAAGATATTGTATAATATTGCCTTGCCTTTACAATGTCATCTTGATCTTCATAAATTCTACCCAATAATAAATTTAAAAAAGCTAATTGCTGTGGAAGGTTAGGATTACTTGTATGTATCCCCTCTGGATATATATCTAAAATTTTAAAAATTGTTTGTTTAGCAACTATTAGATCTCCTTGTTCATAATAAACCAGAGCTAAATCATAATGAAAATCAGGTCTAAAAACTGGATTAAATTCTATAGCAGTTTTATATTGAATAATCGCTTGATCATATTTTTTTTGTAAAAAATACACTTTTCCAAGCATCCAATGAGCAAAATATTCCTCATTATTTATATTTATTAACCTCAACATATAATCCTCCAATTCGATATAATCATCCTTTGTTAATGTTGCAGATAATTGAATTTTTGCCTGGACATAATCTACCAACTTTGTTGGTTTGGGATCTAAATTATAACCCTTCAACAAATATTCTGACTCTAATGCATATTCTTTATTAATTTTTGATATTTCAGCTTGTTGAAAATGATAATTTGCTCCAAGCAAAGTAATTCCTCTTCCTAAAATTATTAATGCAAGTATCATAACTCCAACTTTAATAATTTTATTTTTATTCTGTTTATTATCATTTATACTATCTTCAATTATATACTCTTCTTTTGATAAAGCCATTAAACTTCCTGCTAAGATCCAAAATAAAATGTAAACTGAAGGAAATTGCCAACCAAAATCAAATAGTGAATGAATTATTGAACCAAGAATTGCCAAAAATGAAACAAGAATTATTATTTTTTTGTGCTCATTAACCTGATTTTTTACTAGGTAATAAAAATTCTTTAACAATAATATTATAAACATAATAAATGATAAAAATCCTACTACACCAATATCTGATAATGTTTGTATAAAATAATTATGGGCATACCTAGGTTGTTCAAAAATTGAATACCAATACCTACCATAAGTTGATTGAAATGTATTATAACCACTGCCAGTTATGATATTGTCTTTTGCTATATCAAATGCTGCTAAATTAAAATCAAATCTTTGATTAAAACTAAAAATAATATGTTCTAATGTTATTACTTTATATACTTTTATTGACTCAGATAAATCATTAGTTTGTTGGTATCTTATACCAACGATAACAATTAAAAAAATAACGACAAACAATAATAATAATATTAAATATCTTTTTATAAATATCTTTTTTCGAAAATAAATAATAAAAAAAATAATTGGAAGAATTAAACCAACCCAAGCGGTATATGAAAAACTTAAAAATAATGACAATGTAATACTAATCCACCCAACAAAATATAGATACCTCCTTTTACTCTCAACTAATATAAATGGCAAACCTAATAATATACTAAATATCATATAACTACCCAATGCATTAGCGTTATATAGAAAACCACTAGCTCTAGATGAAGATTGAAAGAAATACATTATCAATGATATCAGGGATACCACAACACCAGTAAAAAAAATAATCTTTGTAATTTTTAAAAATCTTTCCCAGTTATTAAAAAATAAATAAGCCACGAAATATATTGATATAAATCCAAACATCAAAAACAACAAACTAAAACTTTTATATTTATTTGTAGAAAAAAAAGATGTAACAATTATTACAATGAAAAAAATTATTAAATAAGTATTAGGATTTAATAAATATTTTTCTTTAAAATTTTTAAATTTATATCTCTGATCTCCAAATAATTTTACTGCATAGTATATTAATAAAAAAACTAAGACCAATATAAATGACTGTATCCACTTATTCCACTCCCCTGTAAAAAAAGTTGGTACGAAGATTAATAATGAAAAAATAACCAAAACAATATTATTACGAATCACCTCCATGTTGTCTAGAATTTTATTAATCATTTTGGTTATTTAAAGAAAATTTATCAACCCAATCATATATCTGTTGAGTGTTAATCTTCTTTTTATTCTGAATAATTTTTCGTTTAACCAATAAACTTGGGAAAGAAAATAATACTAATAATATTATTTTTATATATACATACAGTGATTTTATGAACGATAATGAATAATTTCTATCGACAGACTCACTACCATTCATAACTTTCGGCCACAATTTAACTGGATAATTTTTTATCATTGTAAATAGTCTATTTCTACCAGAATAATATTTACGAAACGCATGTGAAATATTGCTAGAAGTAGCTGCTACTTTGTGATAGACAATAGCTTTAGGACTGTATAATATTTTCCATCCCATTAATCTTGCTCGAATAGATAAATCAGTATCCTCAATATATGCAAAAAAATTACTATCAAAGTAATCTCCATGTAACTCAACACTCTTTAACATCTCTGTCTTATATAGAACTGCTGCAGCTCTAGCACTAAAGCACTCCTGAATATTATTATATTGACCCTTATCAATTTCCTGATAACCACGAGTAACCACTTTCATAGTCCCAGCCAAAAAAAAGTCACCAGCTGAATCAATCTTATCTCGCTGATCAAAAAACAATGTTTTACTTGCTACCACACCTACCATCTTATCATGCTTAACAACTGTTATTAAATTTTCCAACCAATCACTCTTAACTTCCGTATCATTATTCAATGCTACTATATATTGAATTTGATTATTCTTTAGTGCTTCCCTAATGCCCATATTATTCCCTTCGGCAAAACCAAAATTCTTTTTTAGTTGAATTATTGTTACTTGAGGAAAATTATCTTTAATAAAACCCACAGAGTCATCAACTGAACCATTATCTACAAAAATAATATTAAAATTTGTGTAACTTTGCTTTAGTAATGATTCAAAACAAACTTGTAGATGTTTCAACCCATTCCAGTTAACTATTACAATTGAAGTGTCGATACGTGACATTGAAATAATTTTAATTACTTATTAAGTCAATTATACCAAAAATCAAACAATACAAAAAGCGCTCAATAAATTGAACGCTTTTTGTTATTAAAATCTGTAATTACATTGGTTAAAAATTAACCACAAGTACCTGGAGCTGCATCACCATCTCCTGAAGTACCATCACCGGCAATCCAAAAAAATGTACTTTCTGGTGCTTCTAGACCTGCATAAAGCAAGAAACCTGCATTAGCAGTACCATTTGAATCAGCACATGTTCCATAAACATATATTAATGTACCAGCATTAGTAACGTCTGATATTGCTTTACTAATATATTCGTTAAATACTGGATTACTACCTTCGGTGCCGTGAAAAATACCATCAGCTGTTAATGAATCATTAGGTCCAGCTGGATAAATACTACCATAATCATCAGCATATAGTACCAAAGCAGTCTTTAACTGTGATAAATCAGATTTTCTAGTAGCATCACGGGCTTTTTCACGAGCACCGTTCAAAGCTACTAAACCAATTGTGGCCAAAATACCAATAATGGCAATAACGACCAATAACTCAATTAATGTAAAACCTTTTCTTTTCATTACTATTACACCCCCTTTCATTTTTATAAGAAAGAAATAAACAATCATAATCTGCAACAATTCAATATTCACAGATCACGGATCCGATTTTTAGTTCGAAATGATCCGTAACGTACTCAATTATTACTTATTAGATTATTACTTATTTAACCTTTCTTAATGATAGTTAAATAAACGTAAAGAACAAATATTTTATAATATGTTAAATATAGTATATCACATTTTTCAACAAAAGTCAAAACACAATCCATCAATTAATTAAATTGCATCAGATAAATTATACATAGGAAGGATAATTGCAGATACTAACAAACCAACCCCAACACCCAAAACCACCATAATAATAGGCTCTATTAATGCAGTTAAATTATTCAGTGAATTTTCTAACTCTCTTGTATAAAATTCTGCTACTTTTAGTAAAATTTTATCCAGCTGACCAGACTGCTCTCCGACACTCATCATCTGAGACAACATTAATGGAACATCTTTACTAGCAATAAAAACACTTGTTATAGAAGCGCCGGCCTCAACCTTCTTTATAGTTTTTTTTGTTAAATCCCTATACAAAGTATTACTAACCAAGTCAGCTACAATATCTAGTGAGGTAGTTAAAGGAACACCAGAGGCTATCAGGGTAGATAACGATCTTGAAAACCTAGTTATATATAAATTATTAAAAATTGATCCGAAAATCGGCATCCTAATTTTAAAAATATCAAATTTTTCACGCCCTACCTTTGTGCTTATTGCAAATTTAAAAGCTACTGCAAGTATTACTATAAATGCTAATATTAACCACCAATATGCTAATAAAAAATCACTTAGACCCATAAACAGTACCGTAGGTAATGGAAGCTCAGCCTCAGATTCAGCAAAAATACTTGTGATCTGTGGTAAAACAAACATCATCATCCCAACACCAACTAATAAAAACGTTCCCATAATAAATGCCGGGTAAATCATTGCTCCCTTTGCCTTTGCCATAATATCAAAATCTTTTTCTGTTTGATCGGCAAGGTACTCAAGAATTTCATCCAGCCTACCTGTTGTTTCAGCTGAACGAATCATTTGCACAAAAAAGTTTCCAAACACTTTTGGATATTTTGCCATTGACTGAGATAGTTTAGCACCACCATCAACCTCATCTGCAATATCAGATATTATTGTTTTGAATTGTACGTTTTCAGTTTGTTTAATCAATACTCGTAAAGCTCTTACGATCGGTACACTTGATGAGATCATGACAGATAATTGCCTGGCAAAAATTACTAAATCTTTTGCTTTAACCACAGAGCCTATACTAATACTCCCCATTTTAAATTTCTTTTGTTCTCGCAAAGTTACGATCGTCAAATTCTTATCTCTTAATGTCCCATAAGCGATATTTTCATTTGGAGCAATAACAACACCGTTCAGTATTTCACCCTCTTTATTCCTAGCTTTGTAAGCAAAATTAGCCATAGTTAATAATTATTATTATTTTTGTAGTAATGCTTTAATTTTTGTAACTACTTCAGATGGCATAAAATGAGCTTTTATTAAATAATCTTTCGCCCCTAATTTTATACCTTTTTGAACATCTTCACGCTGACCTAAGTTTGTAAGTAAAATTACAGGCAAATCTTTGGTATCTTTATTTGCTTTTATATCTTTCAAAACATCGAATCCACTCATTTTTGGTAAAATAATATCAAGCAATACTAGATCTGGTTGTTCAGATTTAACTAACTTTAGCCCTTTTTCACCATCATCTGCTAATTTTACATCAAAGCCTTCTAAATTAAGTTTTGCAACATACATACCTCCCAAGAAAGTATCATCTTCAATTAATACGATTTTAATTTTCTTATTATTCTGACTTTCCATATATTTATATAATTATTTAATAATTATTCTTTAGTAACACGTATAATTTCAGATATTGATGTTTTTTTCTCAAGTGCTTTCAAAATACCATCCTGAATTACAGAAATCATATTCTGACGTTGCGCGGTTTCTTTTAAAGCATCAACAGTTGGATTACTAACAATAACTTTTTTTAATTCGTCGTCAATTTCTAAAATTTCATTTATCAAGATTCTACCTTTATACCCAGAATTTTCACAACGTGTGCATCCCTTTGCTTCAAAAAATTGAAATTTATCTGGTTTTTTTCCTAATCGTAATATTATATTTTCATCCGGTATCTGTAATAAATGCTTATCTACTTCAGCTTGCAAAGTTTCTGGAAGAGTTACCTCATATATACAATGTGAACATAAACGTCTAACTAAACGCTGAGCCACGACAGTATTTAGAGATGACGTAATCAAGAATGGTTCAATCCCCATATCAATAAAACGTGGCACTGCTCCAAACGCATCATTGGTATGTAAAGTAGATAACACCAAATGACCAGTTAAAGCAGCGTGTACAGCTAACTCAGCAGTCTCATTGTCACGAATCTCACCAACCATAATAACATCAGGATCTTGTCGTAAAACTGATCTTAAACCAGCTGCAAAAGTTAATCCAACATCAGCATTAATTTGTGATTGATTAATTCCGTCAATATAATACTCAACAGGATCTTCTAAAGTAACAATATTAATATTTTCATTATTAATGATAGACATCAAAGCTGATAAAGTTGTTGATTTACCAGAACCAGTAGGACCAGTTAACAGAATCATACCTACTGTTTTTTTCACAGCTTCTTTCATTATTTCTAAACTTTTTCCTTCAAAACCTAATTTTTCTACATCCAATACAACAGAAGCTCTATCCAAAATACGCATTACTACTTTTTCGTTGCTAAACAATGGCAAGGTTGAAACACGATAATCAATTATTCTACCATCCCACTCTGTTCGAAAACGACCATCTTGTGGGACTCTTGTTTCATCCAACTTCAAATTAGCTAGTACTTTAATCCTAGCGATAATTGCAGAATGAACATAACGAGGCAACACAAGAGAAGTATGTAAGACACCATCAACACGATAACGCACTCTTGTTTCATTCTCAACCGGCTCTATATGTATATCAGAAGCGCCTCCTTCTACGGCATGTTTTAATATAACATTAACCATTTTAGCAACCGGAGCACTTTTCACAACCTTATCCATCCCCTTTTCATTGTTCATTAAATCATCAATTCCTTGTTCTTTATCTTCTCCAACTTTATTTGCCAATGCTTCCTCAACCTCTGAATCTAAAGAAGAGTACTGCTTAACAGCATATCGAAAACCACTAGGAGAAATAATAAAATACTTTAACTTTAAATTATTTTCTCTAGCAATAAATTCAATAGCTTCGGAAGCTTTAAAATCACCAGGATTAACCATAGCAACATATAATTCTGCTTCTTTTGCATTTTCATTTATATTTTTTTGGAAAGCTACAACATGATAGTTATCGGCCAATTCTCTAGGTATTAAATTTAAAATGGATGGAGATATTGTCTTACCAAATAATTCAACATAATTTACATTTAAAACCTTTCCTTTTGCTTTTACCAAATCTTCTTCCGAAATATTACCATTACTGACTAAAAATTCTAACAATTTCTTTTCATCTTTTTCTTTTACCCTAAGTTCAGTAATTTTTCCAGCATCAATCAACCCATCTGATATCAAAGAATCTAGGATTTTACTTGTATTTTGTGTTAATTGTTCTGACATATATTTAAATATTTAAAAATCAATTGGGTCAAAAGGATTGTAAAAGTATGATTTATATGAAGACGAAACAATGTCTGTTGATGATTCATTCCCACTTATATCTACACTAGTGACGATATAATAATAAACGATATTATTTTCTGCTGAAGTATCAAGAATATAATTCATTAAACCTCCTACCTTTTCAAGCCCAATATTACCACTCTCTTTACCGTATATATTTATCCCTAAATTACCTTTTTCCGTTGAACGATAGACTTTAATCATGTCCAAGTCGCTATCCTCGGGATTAAACCATGATATTTCAATATCTCCATCAGATAATCCTTGTACTTGCACAAATTCAGGTGATGCTGGAGGGATTTCATCCGTAGGCATTCCATTAAATTGGGATCCGCTATTACTTGCACTTAGAGTAGATCCGTCATAAATTTCTGACTGTACAATATAATAATACTTATGAGTATTCTCTACATCCCTATCTTGGTAACTTGTTATTTTATTTGATTTTATTGATTCGATTGTGGCTGAATATATTTGCTCACCAACAAACCCTGGACTTAAAGATCTATAAATCGAAACTGTATCAAAATTTACGTATTCGGGTAACTGCCAAGAAATTATTAATCTATTTCCTGTTTTTGGATTGTTTACTTGTGATGAAGTTATTTCGATTGGTTTAGAATCACTCAATGTAATACCAGAATATTGGTCCGTAAAACCATCAAACTTATTTTTACTTAAGCTTAAAAATTGAGGATCATCAAATATCTCACCATCCACTCCTGATTGCACATTCGATAAATTAATAGTACCATTATTAGTAATTAAATTATTTTCTGGTTGAGATGTTTTATCTGATATTGCCATAAATCCAAAATACCCTCCTCCAATAATAATAATACCTACCAAAATCATCAGTAATCCTTTTGTTCTTTTATTTAAACTGGTTTTTTGTACCAACATTCTTGTATTAATTATTGATAATAAGTAGTTAAATTTAAAGAGTAAGTTTCATTACCTGGAACATAATTTAATGATGTTAACTCAATAATTGGCAATTGCTCACTTAAACTATCTAAAAAATCTTTTAGTTTAGAATAACTATCAATACCACTAATGCTTAAGGTAATGTTTAACTCTTCAAATGTATTTTGAGATAATCCATTAATAGTAGAGACCTCTTCTAAAGTGCTTAAAGGTCCTACATCAATACTACCTAAAATTAATTCATTATCTTTTATAAAATTTTGGATTTCAATCACTAAAAAAGGAATTTCAGATTTTTTTGGTAATATACTTCCCAGTTTTTGTAATTGATCTTCATTTAATTTATTATAATCGTCATTTAACATCTCTAACATAACCAAGGTTCTATCTGTTGCATCTTTTTTATTTAAACGACTTTGCAAATCTACTAATCCAACTTTTTGTATCTCCGTCATCTTATCTTGAATAAATAAATAATAACCTCCACCTAAAATTATTAAAGATAAAACTATCAATATTATTATAAAATATTTAACAAAGATTGTTGATGTAATTCTTTTTATAGATAACCAATTCATAAACTTATTTTGGAATAATAAAATATTTCGGGTTGAATCTCTAAATTGATATTGAATATCACATTTTCCTCATCAGACTCTACAGACTGGATCTCAGCTTCTTGACCTTCTTCTAACTCTACAATGACATCTTGGAATACTATATCACTAATTGTTGCTATAGATACAAAATCACTTGCTCTCTCAAATACCATTAACTGTTTAACTGCTTTTTCATAACTACTGCCTACCGCACTTAATGTAACTGTTCCATTTACATCTACACTCATAGAATTATAGTAAACTTCAGTGGTAGTATAATATTCTAATTTATTAAAAAATTCTGACCAATATATATGATTATCTAACAATTCCTGAACATTCTTTATTTTATCTTGTACTATGCGAGCATCTTGCTGTACTTGACTGTATTTGGCTATATCAGCTTCTTTAAGTGATATTTCTGCATCAATCTCACTAATTGTGGTCGAAATCGTATTAAAATAATAATATACCCATAACCATCCTCCAAAGACTATTGCACCAGAAACTATTACAACCATAACTAAATATAAAATTTTAGAAACGGGGATATTTTTTTCCTGTTCCTCTTCTGGTATCAAATTAACTTCCCAATCCATTCCGGATAATCCTTCAACAGCATCAGCTGAAGTTAACAATGAAGATTCAACAATTTCTTTTTCGTTGTCCTGAGCATCATCTTGATCAATATCGAAAGGCAATGGCGGCGGAGGTACTGGTAAATCATTACTTTCTTTAGCAGCATTAATTTCGGATTTTATATTATCTAACATATCATCATGACTGAAAATATTTTCTTCTTTCGGTGGTAAAGGAGGTGCTGGAATATTATCTAATTTTGGTTCCGGTTCATCTAAAGAAGGCTTATTAAAATCTATTTCTTTAAAAGAAGGTTTGTTACTTTCATATTCAACTTTTGTATTTTCTTCAACAATAGTTATTGGTTCAGAAATAATTTTTTTGTTTTTATTTTTTAAAGATTGAAACATAGAAATAAATGATTTCCAAAAATCTGTAAACCACCTAAAATAATTTTTCTTATGTTTTTCTTTTTTTGGAATATCAAGTACAATTTCTGGTTCAATTTTAATTTTCTTTTTTTCTATAGGTTTGGCCTGAGCAACTTTTGGAGGATCAACATATGTAATTGTTTTCTTAATTTCTGTTTCCGGTAAAATCTCTTCAACAACTTCTTCTACTAAAATCGGTTCTTCTTTTTTAATTTCTAAGTCAAAATCATCTTTTTTAGGTTCTACTTTTTTGATAATTTCTTTCTGAGGTTCTATATAAATATTTTTTACTTCTTCTTTTCCTTTATTAAACTGTCTTAAAATTTCTTTTTCATATGATACTTCCAACTCTACTTTTTTTGGTTTTGGGAAACCAGATAATTCTGATATCTTTTCTGGATCAGGTGCTGGTTTCTCCTGTTTCACCTTTTTACTAAAAATATTACCAAACCAAGTTTTAATTTTTTTCCAAATTGATATCTTATTTTTTTTATTATCCCCATTTTCAGAAACCACTTCTATTATTTTCACCTTACTTGGTTTGATCTTCTTTTTTCCTACAAGCTCCTCAGTACTAACAGAATGATATTTAGGAAACTGATCTTTTGGTTTGTTAGAAGTATCAACTTCAGATTGTTTAGACTGATTGTAATTTGTTTTTTTTGGTCTATCAAAAATACTAGTTATTTTATTTCCATCTTGATAAGATAATTGTTTATTTAAAGATTCAGATTTACGCGTAGGAATATGATATTTAACTTTCGGTACAGGCCTTGAAGTCTTATATTGTATTTTTTCTTTAAATAATATTTTTGTCTCTTCAATATTTTGAGATGCTTGTTTTTTCTCTACTTCTTTTTCTACAACCTTAGGTGCTCTAAAAGCTTGTATAAAAAAACCTAAAACACCACCACTTTGAATTGATGATTTTGATTTTTCCATCTTTTTCGGACCCGTCATTTCAATATTACGTGTTTCCGAAACTGATTTTTGTTTTTTTAATTTTGATTTTTGCTCCAATGGGAGCAGATTTATGGCCATATGCTGATTTTATTTTTGTTTTTTGCTTTTTTATTTTTATTTATCTAAAAAATATGCTTTTTTATCAATTAAATAAATGTAAAGCCAATATCAGCAAGTTTATTAGCTTATATATATATTCTAGCACATTTAAATGAGAAAGTCAAGGCAAAATAGCCTATTTTTTACATGTCACAAATTTAGTAAATGTCATACTAGAAAGACTATTATTTACAATTTTAGCTTATTTCTCTCATTGCTAAACCAATAGGGATGGCCATCCTCGGTCCTAATTGCTTCAGTAATTTATCGATCTCAACAGGGTGTACTACTCTTGCCCAAGGATCACCTATATATGTCTTAATATTAAAAATATCTTGTACATACCTAGATAAATTGATTATATATGAAGATCCACCTGATAATATTATCTTAGAAATAGGGCCATTATTCTGATTTTGGTAGATATTAATGATGTATTTAACCTCATTTATTATGGAATTTATCACCTTACTTAATGGTATTGGTAAACTATCAAGCGATTCATCTGTAGATGTAAAACTCAAATCTTTTTTATATTGTTCTGCTTGTTCGAAAGATAAATCCATAACTTCAGACAAAGATTTGCTTAAAGAATTACCTCCAACGTCGATACTTCTATTTAATATAGGTATTCCCTCAGAATATATGATAATATTTGTAACACTTCCACCTACATCAATTACCATTATTGGATTCTTATCATTACCGATTAAGGACCTTTCTAGGGCAAAAGACTCCGTTTCTAACCCCACAAGCTGTAAACCAACTGCTTTAAATAACTCTACGTACTTATTTACTAAATTCTTAGGTGCAGCCGTTAAAAGTACTTTTATGTTGTTTTTATTGAGTTTTTCATCCTTTTTAGCTATTTTCAGGCCTTTATCGTCTTTTTTATTAGAATTATCATTTTTATTATCTTCTTTTGGCTCATTTTTATTAATTTTATCAATTTTTTCGTCTTTTTCTCCTAAAACTTCCCAATCTAGGATCATTTCCTCCAAAGGAATAGGTACAAATTTCTTTGCTTCCCACCTAACAGCCGAAATTAGGTCTTTTTTGCTCATTGAGGGTAAATTTATAATAGAGCTAAATACACTAAAACTAGGCAATGCAGCTACTGCCTGGGTGGTTGTTGTATTTGATTCCTTTAATAAATGTTTTAAATGTGAAGCAACCTCAGCTTTTGCAGAAAGACTATTATCATTAATCATATTCGGAATATCATTAATAAAGCCATAAGTAACTAATTGTGGTTTATTATTGACATTTACAAGTTCAACAATCTTTAAACTTGACCCACCAACGTCGATTCCTAAATAACTTACATTTTTTGCCATATTTGTCTAATTTATAATTTAAAATTTATTATGTATAATTATTTTAATTTGGATTTCTTAATAATTGTCGTTAGAATCTTTATTATTTCTTGAGATTTTTCCTTTAACATTTTCTTTGATGCACTAGTCACTTTGTTGGTTGAAAAAATGAATTCAAGCCAATTATCAGTTTCCAGAGCTGATTTTCTAGCATTCTGCAAATAATTAATAAAATCTTTTCTAGTAGCTCCTCCAGAACCTTCAGCGATATTGCCAGCGATCGAAGTTACAGAACGAACAATCTGATTAACTAATACTTTATTTACCGAATTAAAAGGAATCTTTTTGCATAAATTAAAAACCATCAAACTCATATTAAACGCTTTCTGCCAAATATCCAAATCCTTGTAATTCTTAAATTTACTCATTATCAATTAAAAATTATTAAATATACATTAGCTTACGGCGCTACTCTTTGATAAATTGGAAGTGCTTTAGAAAAATCAGCAAGTCCGGGTGGCGTATTTGCTACTACCCTACCATCATACACAATCCTTTCGGACGGAGCAAGATCTTTGGTATACTTTCTATCAAAATTATATCCACGAGCAACGAAAAGTCCACTAACCTGTAATGGTACTAAATAATCAACTTCCAAAATCGAAGCATCTTCACTGACAGCTCTATATTCACCTGCTCCGTTTATAATCTCTGAAGATTTATTACCACGTCGCAACCTTAAACCAATATCATTACCAAAATCATAATTAACGATAGTATCATCTATCCATGACTGAACTAAATTTGAGATATCATCTAATACAATATTTGAATTATTAAACTCATTTTCTAATAACTCTTGTGATACTTCAAAAACGTCTTGAGTTAATCCAAAATTATATGGATTAGATGAAATTGTAGGCATATCATTAAAAGTTGTTCCCGCTACATTTTTATTTAACAATCCTTGTCGTATTTGAAAAGGTTCTGTTCCAGTCGCACAACCAGTATTATTTAATCTTAAATGAGCTTCAATAATTTCAGAATTATCAGGTAATATTGTATAGGCTGTATCTGGTATAAAACGATAGAAAATTCTATTAGGATTATTTGAATAACTACCAACATACAGACAACTAGAATTTAATGAATATTCACCCGCAGCGCTACCCCAAGCGTGAACATCATCATTTACATTTGAAGGATCAATAGTTAAATATGTTCTTCGTGGTGAATGTTCGACAATTAATTCTGGGGCATGGCCAGTAGTATCTTCTTGAGAATAGAATGATCTAAAATCTCCAACGTCGGCATCACCTTCATTAATAACAAGACCAAGATATGTAATATCTCCATCAGCATAAGATTGACCATATTCATCACTATTTACATACCTCTGAATCAAAGATTTAATATCCACACTCATATTCTCAGAATCTATAGTACTATCCCAAGTATTAGTATCAATACTATAAGTCATACCATTAGATACATTAACATTGTACAAATCTTGAGCAGGCCAATTTGCTACTGTAAATTCAACCACATCACCATAATCAATTAAATATATTTTTGCATCAAACGGACCATTAGAACTATTACCATCATCCGTTAGATTTAGATATGCATTCCTAATTTCTGAATTTGGTAATATATCATTGATAGTACCTGGTCCGAACGGAAATCTTAAAAATGTACGATCAGTTTGATTTTCAACTTCTTCTTGAGTCCCCCAAGTTATAAATGAACTAGAACCATTTTCTGCAAGATAAGTTGCCTGAATATATTCAGCTGATCGTACTGTATTAGATATCCTAATTTCATCAATATCTCCATTAAAATAACTATCTACTTTATAGCAAGGCCAACCATGACCACCTGTATTGGAAATATCTGCACCTACATAAGTACTATTTTCAGCATCTATATCAATTATATCTGTCATATCTATCCTAGTAGCTTCCGCAACTCCATCAATATATAGTATAGCTTCATCATTTGTATTATTTATTGTAACTGCTACATGATGCCAACTTCCATTATTTAAATTAGAATCATTTGCTGAAATACTAAAGCTAATACCAGGAAAATATTGCCAATAGTAAAAATGAAGTTCTATTCCATTATAAATCCTAAGCTGATAACTACCATCACCCGCGTTATTCTCATCTCTTTGTTCGATTATAGTAACCAAATTATCAGTTGTAGAAGTTCTCACCCAAGCTTCAATAGTAAAGTTACCAGCTCCACTAAGTATATTAATAGGCATTTCAAGATAACTTCCTGTTGGGTCTGGGACCATACAACCACCAGGATTAGATCCTCCTTGAACATCTGTACAAAGAGTTCCTGCAGGGTCCTCACAATCAATATCATACCTACAAAGATTATTCACGCCGCCAGTATTTAAACCTTCAAAGCAATAGCCATTATCCAGAGTTCCTCCAGTACCATCAAATTTATCAGCTCCTGCTGCAATACCGCCAGGTTCATTTGCCAGTGATGCTGATGGCACACCATCAATAGAAATTGTACTGGTCGAATTATGACGATCTCCAGATGTTTCATTCAGATGCCAAGTTCCAACGTATTCACTATTATAAGTGCCATTTTCATCCTGCTGGCTAACAGGAGAAACACTACCATAATACATCCAAATATAGTCATTTAAAGAATTAATATCTAGTTGTGGGACTTGAACCCAAACTATTATTTCTTGGTTATTTTCAAATTTTTCAATATGAAAATCTAATGGTGTACCATCAGCATCTGCAAAGTTGATATCATAACCGTTTATATCGTCAGAATTATTCAACCAAAAATCATCAAATGGAGCAGTGCCAACATCCCCAACTCTTACCATGATAGGAATATTTGGCTCAGTGCTCGTTACCCCTAATAAATTTGTATTTAAAGTTGCCTTTAATCTAAATTGATAATTGCCAATATCGGCAACTTCTTTACCAAATTTTAATGATTCATTATCTGGAACAGTTTGATTAGTATTATCATAATCCGAACCAATTACAGATACATAAGCATCATCATTATCTGCTGTCTCAGTTATAAGTGGGCTCTTTCTGCTTGTACTAATAATACCTTCCGAAATATCTGCTGTATCAGGATTGTCTAAAGCTACAAATACTCCGGCTAACTCTGTCACGAAAGGACTAATATAAATATTACCTCGGACAATAAGACCTACCGATGGCATCTCTGTAATATCTGCCAAAACACCTGCCTCATAATAAGTATTGGCATTTATTTCTAGATCACCATCTATAACTATTAATCCATTTCCTGTTGTTTCTGGATCTGTTGCTGGAGTTGGATCTGAATCACCTATTATAAAAGTCATTTCATCGTCTATCGATGCATTTCCGATATAATGATAAACACCTCCATTTAGTAAAGGTGAATCACCTAATTGACTGCTATCACTAATATCAATACCACTTTGTGTAACTGTTGTTAAAGGATGCCCATATCTATTAAAGTCCGGCCCAGATACTAAAGCATCGACATTAATTTTTGATAGTGCATCTTCACCAAACGGAAGACTAGATCCCTCAATCAATGGATTTAATCCACCTTCATAAAATTGAGTTGATGGTTGCCGACTACTATCGCCATAATAATACGTAGGTATGCCTTCAATACTACCGTTAGATAAAATCAAATATGTCGCAGTGTATTCTCCACTACCACGTGGCGGAGGAGATAAACTAACACCCTCTGTACCAAAGATATCTGCAAAAGCAGTCTGAACCCACGGTACTCCAAGTAGAGCTCCGGCTGGCATGAATTCTACCCAACCTATTCCACCTTGGACATTTCCTGGTGTCCAACGACTATAAAATATATCCCCACCCAGACATTCGAACGATGGCGAAGTATATATACACATAGGATATTCTGGATCTTTGCAATCACTAAAAGCATTTGTATTATAGTGATTATCTAATGTACCAGTTGATTTCCATCGTCTTTCTATTCGCCAATTACCACTATCATCATTACCAAATATATACATATAATCATCATCACCGTCCATTCCCCAAACCAAACTACCATTGACAGAATCAATTAAACCATTTTGCCAACCATTATTTACAACAATTTCATTAATAATACCTGTATTTTTATTCCTTATTTCATAATGCCAATCATTATCTAAACCATCACCTAAACTACCAGCAATAATAATATCATCACCACTGACCTCTATACCATAAATAAAATTAACAGCTGATGCATAGGATGTCTCTACATATCCATCCACACCAAAATCCTCATCCAATATTCCTGAATTAATATCCAATTTAGCAGTCAACCAATTATTATCAGTAGTTTTCCCAACAATATAAATATTATCACCATCAATCGTAACATCATAAATATTTCCACTATCTGGATTAGTCGAAGAGCCAGTAAATATTCCTGCATTACCGAATGTAGTAACTAAATCACCATTACTTAATAATCGCTTTTCAATCCTCCAATGGAGATTATCATCTTGACCAACTACCCACATATAAGTATCATCGATCAATATTTTTTTCGCATTATTTCCATCCGTACTAATAATAAAACCATCAGTACCAAAATTCGTAACTAAATTTCCATTATTTTTACTTCTTTTTTCTATCCGCCAATTATCACTATCATCAACTCCAGTTATATATATATTCTCACTATCAATTTTTAGATCTATTCCGTCGGTAGCATTACCATAACCCATTCTAACGACCCCGCTTGGATTGTCTGGCCAATCAATACTACCAGTATCCATATTTCTCCTCTCCAATCGCCAATCATCACCCACTGATTCTCTACCAACAATATAGAAATTATTATTATCTTTGTCTAATTCTATATTCCAAGCCGAAAGAGTATCAGCATCACCATTTATAAAACCATCAGTATCAAAAGCTGCAATTAATGCCCCTGTATCAAATCTTCTTTTATCTATTCGCCAATGCGGTACTCCACCATCATCAGAGACACCGGCTAGATAAATAGCGTTATTATCATAATCAATCTCTATATCATGAATATCCCCATCAATACCATCAATAACACCTCCATTACCAAACTCACCACAAGAATAACCGCTATAATTAATTTCTGACCAAAGTGCATGAGGATTACCAAATCGATCTAGTTGTACAGAAGGACTATATGACTGAACAGCAGGAGTTTCAGAAATATAAGCAGATTGATTAGCTACGTTTGGTGGTGCAGGTGGTAAAGGAGATGCTATACCATCTATAGTTTGCCATTGAGACCCATCCCACTGTTTATAAGTAATATCTGACAGATTTGAAATTTCTTCTCCCCAAATAATTCTGGGATAATTATCATCTCCAATAATTACAGAAGGAACACGTCCTGCTCTCCCTCCAGCATTAGAGATTACCAAATCTGATGATTCAAGATCTCCACCACTGACTGACACCCAGGCGCCAAATGTTCCGTCACCGTTATCAATAGTTGAATCCCACCTAAGATAATAAATTCCAGTTGAACCACGGAATACAACTCCAGGAGTGCTTTCGTCATACAAATCAAAACTAGCCGCCTCTGTTCCATATACATTCCACTCAATATTAGATAATTTCTGACAATCCAAGCTCACAGGACAATCATCGTCGTCGTAACATTTAGTTCCATCTACAAAACCATTACATGTCTTCAATCCCCAATTAACTGCCACATCTTCACTCTCACACCTATTATGTAAACATTGTGCCCAATAATCAGTGCCACAATCAATATCAACAGAACATAGATTACCAGCGTTGACTGAATTATCATGACAGTACCATCCACAATCCGCTTGTTCAGTAGCCTCGGTACAACTTGTTAAAAAATTATTAGAACAGACATATGTGTCAAAAGGCTCATCAAGACCTGCTGATACCCAGTTAGTACCATCCCACCATCTATATTTAGCCAATCCACTATCTATATATACAATATGTGGAGTATTACCATCCATTATTAATTTTGGAGTTACTGAACTAGAATTAGTAATGTTACTAACATTCAAACTATCCGAAGTTCCATCAATAGTATTCCAAATCCGACCATCCCAAACTTTAAAATAAATATCACCATAACCAGATATTCCTACTCTATACACAATATTCGGAACATCGCTATCATTAAGTTTCAAAATTGGAACTTGAGCATGATCATCATCACTAGCTTCCCCACCAACTACATCATAACCTGATGTTACACCATCAGAACTTGTCCACTGAGAGCCGTTCCATTTTGTATAGATTATATCGCCCCCCTCATTTTGGCTGCCCCTCCAGACACTCTCTTCATAAGCTCCGGCTAGATGAGGGTAATCATCAGCGCCAAGAGCTAATGAAGGAAATCTTATATGCCTCCCATCGTCATATAAACCAGATCCATATCCTACACTTAACATAGAACCAAAGGGATCCATCGCTCCAGGTTGATATTCAACTCCCGATATCGTAAACCATTTACCTGCTACCAACTTTAGATAATAAATATCATAATAAAGATGAACAGTATCAAAAACTTCCCAAGCAATATGTGGATCACCGTTCGAATCTAAGATCATGGCCGAATTATGAACGCGTTCAAGTCCACGTCTCGCAGCGAAATTATTACTAATATTTATAGACGGTAACCAATCTGAAGTTGCCGTATAATCTGAAATATCAGCATTCCACCCCCAACCAAATATTGTATATAGTGATAAACTATCACCAGATACATCTGGATCACCTAAAAATAACTGAGAATCAATTTCCGTTCCAGCTAAATTATAATCGCCTGTATTTCCTTCGCCATCGTCATATTGTCCACCAAGTTTTATCCAACCCCAATCATCAAAAGGAGGTGTATATTGTTCGCCTTGTTTTTTTGATGACAATATTCTTGCCCATCCCTCTATCTCTCTAGTCTCTCCATTGAAATTCGCAGTTGCAGTATCTCGACATTCTTTAACCCAACCCGCAGGACTTGGGGGAGAAACAGGATCAATACATATATCACCAGTTTGGCAAGTATAATAAATACAATACTCTTCAATATCTAAGCAGTTTGCTAAATCAGATTCTGTACAACTTTGACCAGTTGTTTTCGAACACTCTCCATATTTTTCACCAGAAGAAGGAGCATCGTTATCATAACAAAAGCCATAAGCAACATCTCCAGACGGTGGATCACCAGCCACGATAATATCTTCACTTACTTCTTCCGCTGGCGTATCTACACATAGATCAGTAACCACTCCACATTCATCATCATCAGTACATCCTTGTTGTGAATCATTTGAACAAACAGCCTTATTTAGACTGATCCAACCTAAGCCTACTTTAACTGATTCGTCACTTAAATTTATTTTTGAAACATTTTTAGATAAACCATGATTGGTAATCCAAATATTTGCGTCATTGTCTGTTGTCAGTTCCCACGGTTCATCCCCAACATTGTAAGTATCCACTACACTCTGTGTATATGGATCTAATTGAATCACTGTATCATCACCGAGACTCGCTACCCACATTGAATTATTAAAAGGTATTATTCCCCTTAGTTGACTACCAACAACGAAACTATTAACCTCACTACCATCATTCGGATTTAATATAGTAACTATGCCAGGATTATTGTTGTGCGTGATCCAGAGATACTGACCATCGTAATCAATCGCATATGGATTCGAAGTAGTTAAAGGATAAGAAGAAATACTTCCATCAGCAATAGAAATTTTAGAAACACCTAATGGTAACTTATTAACTACCCAAACATCATTATTAAGCACAAACGGCCAGCCAGAATAAGTTGTCCCCAAATTACATCGATCGTTATTATTACCAGAAAATTCCGTACCGTCACAATTACGTTCCAAACCATCATTAGTGTTCACCCGAAATATCAAACCTTCATTATTAGCTACATCATTACTAATCCACAAATCTGTTCCGTCATAAGCAATATGAAATGGATGGCAATCCTCAGAAGCACAACCAGATATAAAAGCGGAAGTTTCAAAATCCAAAGTATCTACCGCTCCGCCTGATGGATTTGCGGGATCCACTTTATACAGCTTACCTGTTGTGTTTGCAGTAATCCATAAATATCCATTAGCTAATACTATATCTCTAAGGTCATCACCAGCCGTACCAATCAAAAAAGTATCAAATGTTAAATCAACTGAATTCAATCTGAACAAAATATGATCACTAGCCCAAACTACTCCCCACACATACGGTCCACCAGGAGTTTCTGAGTCATAAGTAATTCCTTTTGGACCTGCATTTACTCCAATCTGAGTAGTTTCAGAAATACTCAGAGTTTCCTTCAGCGCCTGACCAGATGCTGACCAAGCATACCCTTCTACAGGATTAATTGTCCTAGTAGGCTCATAACTTGTATTTATTCCCCAATGTTCTCCTGGATCACAACTAAATCCATAGTCTTGGTCTTTGAAAAAATTAAGACAATTTAATGATACCCATCCAATATTTGCAGACCAAGCCCAACCTACAACATTATTCTTAACTAAAAATAATGTTGCCTCTGGACCAAAATTTGTATTTATATCATCACCATTTCTTGCTTTTACAGAAAATCCAAATTTTTTAGATGATTCAACTCCAGTAATATCCACTCCACTATCCAATCCCCAACCCGCTCTAGTATCCCAAGATACTCCCGTATCACTATCTCCACATTTTTCAGGCGGTGGTAACCAATTCACAGTATTATTATTTTGGACATAACCTTCTTGATATACAGAACCATCAATATTATACTCTGTCACACAAATTGCATAATCTGTATCATCTGCTAATCCTATTCCGTGAGGATTACCATCACCTTCTCTAATAATCACATTGACAGTTGACGAATCAACCTGACTACGAACCGGACGCTTTGGTATACTAGCAAGAGTATATTTACAATCATCTTGATCACCTGCTGGACCGTAGTTTGTGTAATCACCAGTCGTATATGCTCCAGTTTCATTATTCTTTGCTCTCACCCTATAGCAATACTGATAATTTGTCGATAATCCTGTATCATTATAGGATCCTGGTATCCATGAAGGATTGCTCCCACCAGACCCTCCATTAGTATAAGACATATAGAAATCTAAACTATTTCCACTAAGACGTGTTAAAGTTCCCCGATAATTAACAACCATTGAATCTTTTGTTACGCTGCTAAAACTAACACCCGTAGGTGTTTGAATAGATGTATAAGCATTCAAATCTCCATCTCCTGGCCTACCTAAAACTCCATCCTTATAATAACAAACACTATATGGCTTCTCAATATTAGCATATAACGATGCATCGGTACCATAATTTGGATCAGTACTATTATCTGTTTCTGTTGACCCAGTAGGCATAACTTCATAATCTCCTCCACAAGTAGCATCTTTATAAATCCTTATTTCATCAGGTAATGTTGGTGGTATAGTTGGTGGTGGATTATCCCAAGCCACTCTAATTCTGTATCCACTTAAATATCCATTATAAGTATGTCTAACATTTAACGGTGGGCAAATAGTCGTAGTATCAGATTCTTCGTGAGGAGAAGGTGTCACAATTCCTACATCGTTTTTTGCTTCTATTCTATAAGTATATAAAGTATTACAAGTTAAATTATAATCTGTTAAACTCCAAGAAGTTGTATAATCAGTTTTAGCACTTCGCCAATAATCTGAAGTTTGTCCATCACAAGTTGCCGGACCAGATATACCCCAATTACTCTTTTCATAGTTATAATATCGCCAACTAGAACTAGAACCAACTTTTCTACTTAAACAATAATCAGGTGGATGATTCTCGACATCATTTAAACCATGATTAGTTATATCTACTGTGCAATAATCAGAACTATCATAACCACATTCTACCGTAAAATTTGGATTATCAGCTAAAGTATAAAATGGGCCACCTTGTGGTGAACGAACACCTTCCCTTGATCTATCATCAACACCAGAAACTTCAAAATAATAAGGAGTATTTGTATATAAAGAAGGAAGAGGAGTGTAGGTTGTCAAAAATAGAACCGATTGAAATCTCTTGACTGGTGAAAGATCCGTAGGACTATCAAGTAAATATGTGTAATAACCACTATTAAACCCAGAAATTGGAGATCCAAATAATGGTGCCGTCCAATTAAATGTCATAGTCTGTTTCTGAAAATTATTTGCAGTTGGCGCGGGTGTTGGTTGACATGGTGGTAATATATCTTCTGCCACGGTTGACCAATCTGAAGGTTCTACTATGGTATTATCAGCCTGGACTCTATATTCATAAACTTCGTTATTAATATCACATGCTAAACCAGGAAAGACGCTCTCATCAATAAATGATTTAAGAGTACTATTTGAGCTGACTGTAATAAAATCTCCATCCGCACAAGACCCTATATCACTTCGAGCGCAACGCTGAATTTTATAATAAATTGTTCCTGTATTTATATCATCTGTAAAACTAACATCACAATAATAACCTTCACTATTTGCATCAGCGAGTTTTACTGAAGCATTTGCTGTTTTTATACTTAAAATTGATTTATCATCATCATTTATCAATTGAGATAATACCTTCGGCTTTATTATAATACTTTTTTCTTGGTTAAAGCCACAAGTTACAGTTGGTTGGTCTGGTGGTGATAAAGGAGTACAATATTCCTCTGACGGATATCCTACCGACCATAAATCATCGGTAAAACCACCTTCCGCTTCTGACGGAAATTCATCAGAATCAGGAAAACCCCACGACTCATCCTCTCCCACCTCTCCCACCTCTGTGGGCTCTCCATTTTTGGATATTGCTCTAAACTTATAGCAGGTTGCCGACTCCAAATTATAAACAGTGCGAGGATTATTATTATTCCATAGAAACTGCGTGCCCCAATCAGGAATCACAGGTTGACCCATAGTCCACTCTTGAAGATCTGATGTATCCCCAAAAAATTTAGTTTTACCTGTATTCACATTAGTTACCGACATGGCATACTCTGTATCAGAAGGATTAAGAGTCGTTACAGGCAGGCTAAATGGCGTAGTATCCATTTGTACAGTAATTGCAGGAAAATAACCACCATAAGGGTCATTGTTAATAAAAGTTGGTGGAGAAGGGTCACGTGCTCGGCTATAAGCTTTCCCAGTATCCAAGCTACAATTCTCATAAGAAGTAGGAGTATTTAAATAATTATCTGGGCTTCTGGTATCCTGTGCCCATTCACAAAGTTTAAATTCACGATTAGGATATATTTGACAATCATCAGTACTTTCAACATTTATTGCTGCTGTCATTTGCCAGCCAAATACATCCGTCATCCACCAAACCATATTATGCGCAAAATCAACTGTATACGGATTAGTAGTTATTGGGAGTTGAAATGTATATATCCCACCACCCGAATCTTCCGCAAAACAATTTCTCCAAGTATCTTCATCTCTTACACCCAAAGCATATTTTGTATGAAGTGGATTTGAATTTACGTGAGAATCAATATAAGCATCAGTTGGACTACCACCTCCATAAATCCTCAGACTATCCCAAACAGGTGAAGATAATTCAAGGACTGATGAAAGGATCTCAGTTGCCCTGGTCCACTCATGATTATATCCTGAACCATCATCGTCTTCACTCCACACAGACGTTGGGCCAGAAACTAGGTCAGAAACATGGATAATACGACCCCGATAATAATACAACGAATCTGATTCAAGACCATCATTGTCTATCGTACAACCACCGACAGTTTCTACTTCCGTTGTAGTACACGTATAGGTGCAATCAGTCCCACATGAGTCGCTTGAATCACCGGTTGGAATAGGAGAAAAAGATACATGATTCGCATCAAAATAATCAGAATCATCACATTCAAAAGGTGGATCCACTGGAGTTGGATCTATACACCGCTGAAGCTCCCATCCTGATTCATTATCACTATTATCATCCCACTCAATAGTTAACATTTCATCAGAATCAAGAGGCACTACATTGATATCAAACTTTGGCATATAAACTACTTCCAGAGTTGGATCCAGGGCACCACTGCCTGAATTAAAAGTTCTAACCCCTTTCCAGTTGCCTTCATTTACCGTTAAGCCACTTGTATCAAAAAGGGCAATTTGTGTTTCTCCAGTCTGGCTAACTGAATCAATGCCAACAAATACTTCTCTTTTGCAGTCATCTGGATTTGCTGAACATTCAGCTTGTGTTGTTGGTATGCCATTCAGATCAACAGCTCCTTCAGGTGTCATAACTACATTATAATAGGCATCAGAAAAACCATTTCCTCCGGGATGATAAGGAAGACTGTCCCATATATCAGCGCCAGAGTTGGCAGATATCCCACTGGCCGACTCCTCACCTACATCCCCCCCAGCATTGGTACACAATCCACATCGATGCTGCCAACACGGATGGGTATTCCACCTACAATCGCCTTGATAATCATAAACTGCACAGTTACTACAGGTACCTGTTTTCCACATATAAAATGTAAATTTTGCTCCTACAATATCACTACTTCCATAACTAGCCCATTCTGAGCCAGTATCAAAACTAAAAAAGCTACGATAATACCACCTAGCCACACTAGTATTTAAATTTCCTACTCGTGATATAGTAGCTGGGGTAGTCATATAATAATTAGTACCACTCCAGTTGTGTCTTAAAGACTCCCCCGAGAGAGCCACAGTCGAATCAATAGCCGAAAAAGTAAAATCAATAGCCACTGGATAGTTTGCCTGCTCCAGCCACTTCCTGCCCTCATCATCAATTACTTTACTTATAACAATATCACCATTATCCGCCTCTGTTATTTCATAATGCAACCCATAACTAAATGTCAGGTTTTCCACTTCCATTGATTCACTTTCATCAATTTGTTTCTTAAAACCCGTACTTTCTTCCAATTCATACATTATGGGTTGAATAGCAAAAAATACTATATGACCAGTTGCATTATCATGGAATGTTATTGAGCCATTATCCTGCTCTTTGTAATAAACGTCCTGTAGTTTAATATTCTGGTCTATTCGGTCAACTATTGGCTCTTCTTCAACTATCAGCTCTTCCAAAATCTTGCTGCCTGAAATCGTGTATTTTGCATCAATACCCTCATAAATATCGGGATATGTAATAGTATTACTACTTACTTCTGGTGTTGATTTATCAACCCCTGCAAAAGAAAAAGTTACACCCCTCTCACCAGCCACTTCATATTTTATAAAATCATCTTCCTGAGTTTCTGCTTTGAAATACGTTTTAGAAACATTAGTTGTATTTTCATAATCATAATCTCCCTGTGCTGTCACAATTGTCGTATCAATATCCTGATAATCCCCATCTTCTGTTTGATAAAAAATATCAGCCCCGTAAAAAATACGCGTTAGAGCACCATCCTCGTTAAAAACAAGATTGCCTTCATCATCCCGCTTATCAATATAATTCCTACCCGATTCCTGTACTACTTTGTCAATCACTGTTTCAGGATCAGGTGGCACTTCCTTAATCACATAATGTTTTTGTTGAGGGGTATGTTGAGTAAAATAAATCAAACTAAATAACCCGGCAGCTAAAACTACCGCAACACAAAGAATTATTAATACTTGTATACTTTTTTTAGTTAATTTGGACATTTATATATAATTATAGCTTATTTATTTACTGTTCACCTCAACTTATACTTTCCTGACGGATGCCCTCTGCCCGCTCGCAAGCTTGCGTTGCAGACGGGCGACTTGTCGGGGGATAATTGTTAACTTATTTCCCAAACGAATTCGGGCGTCCCTTTTCTAACCAGTGGATACCCCGACTCGATTTTACCTGATGGATGCCTCAACTTGTTGAGGGGTACTTACTTACTTCCTCCCCAAACAAGTTTGGGCGTCCTCAAATTTATAATTTATTAAATATCTTGCGAAGTAAAATCAATTATTGGATATATATAAAAACAATTTTCTAACCACTCGTAACCATATTTACTTAAATAATATTGATAACTTGAATATTTATAATCACTCATATCTTTTACATATTTATGTTTAATGGGATTATGATGTATATAGTTTAAATGTGTATGAAAATCTTTTTCACTCTCAACACATTTGTCCCAGTAATTTACCCAGATTTTCCTTTTAGGTTTATTCTCAAATTTATTCAACTCAATCGCGCTTTTGCCATGTAACGTCTTAATAAAATTAATTAATTGCTTTTTATTATCTACTTTAATTAAAAGATGATAATGATTTTCCAAAATAACCCAACCGTATAAAATAATTTTGTATCTTTTACTAGCACTTTTTAAAATATCTGCTAAAATTCCTTTTTTATGATCTGTATTAAAATATCTTTTTTTATCAAGGGTACGACTACTTAAAAAATAAGTACAATTGTCCAAATATAGATGTGGCGGATGAAATTTCTTAAAATGCATAATTATTCATTTATCATTTTAGGTGTCTCTTCTAAACCTATAGATACCCCAACTTGTCGGGGATGAATATAAACTTGTTTCCCCGAACACCTTTAGCGGAGGCGTCCTTTATTTAAATATTAATTTACAATTCCCAACAATATATATTAATTATTTCACCATTAATATCTAATTCTACCCCGCTCATATAATCACCATCATCACAAGAAGCATTGCCATCAACATCCACGGCGACAGTACCACCATAACAAGCAACGCTACAATCAGCATTAGATGTACAGGCTGTTATTCCATCCTCACATATACCACCCCATTTATTATTTTCTACCTGAACATCATCTACTACCCTCAGATCTCCGCCCACACATGTAGGATTTAATAAACCATTACAATCACTAGCTACTGTAGCTGTAGCACAAGATCGGTCATAATGATGCGTTAGATTTGCATAACAATGATTATTGTAAGAAAATGCAGAATCTTCAATGTATACATCACCCGACTGAACTGTATTTCCCGCATCACATGTTTCTGAATCTGGGCATTGCCAGTCATATAAGCATTGCTGTGTAGTAGTTACTGAACAATATCCAGAAACTTTATCTAATTCTACAATACTTCCTAGATTGGTATGCCCCATACCGGTTCCAGAGAAATACTTATGCAAATATGGCTGGTTTCCATCTTCTACAAGCCATAAATATGTTCCATCAAAAACCATATTTTCATGGCTTTCAAATCCCATTATAAAGGTATCTTTGGTATTATCATAGCTTGCCGGATCAGCAGCCAATATTCTCTTTAATTCTCCTTCTAAATAATTATTTGTCCATAAATATGTTCCGTCAAAAACCATAGTATTGTATTTCCCATCGTCAGAAAAATCATAACTTGTTATCGGATGTCTTTCATCACTTGGATCTTCAGCCCATATTCTCACAAAATAGTTTCCTGCTTGTTCGCGTGGCAAACACCATATATATGAACCGTCAAAAAATATTCCAAAAGGTAGGCATGAATAATCAGCAGTTGTCATATCAATTGTCAAAACAGGATGTGTAGTGTCTACATTCTGATCCGGATCTTCTGCCCACATCCGTACTAAATTTTCTCCGGTTATATCCCCCAACCATATATACTCACCATCTGAAACAATTTCTTTTACATTTGTAGCCCAAGGATCCAAATTTATTATTTCCCTGAGATCATCAATATCCGTCCAACCATCAAATGCACTTGTTTTTATTATTATTAAATCATTACCACCGGCAATATTCTCTCCTACAAACAAATATATTTCATCACCTACTTTTATCAGTTCAATATTTTCCGCACCACCCGGAACCAACCCACTGTCAGTATCATCCAAATAAATTGAAGTTCCAGTGACCGTATCAAATCTAGTAATATTTGCATAGTATCCCAATATCCAAATATATCTTCCATCAAATTCCATTTCTAAAATTGACCATGCGTCAGGTATTGCGAAAGAATCCATTAATACTCCATCTGATGCCCTTACTTTGAAAAGTTCTACATCATTAGTATCCCTTCCATTATTAACTCCCACCCAAACATAATCACCGTCAAATATCACATTTCCACCGCTAATTTCTGCTGGAGGGAAATTTCCAATCGGTGTTGAGCTTACGTGGTTTCCAGAAACATATGAAATTAATGATTTTTGTAATTTTCTTGGTAAAAATACATCAGCAATCATATCTGAAACTGAATTAACTGGCCCATCAAAATATCCTGCAAAACCAGAACCACTATTACTGCCATAGACCGCTCCATAATTAGTTGAATCAGTACTGGCATAGATACCATATCCGTAAGTACTTTCTCCTCTTACCCCTACATTACTACCAAGACTTTGACCATAGATTGCTCTACTATTATTGCTTGTTTTTATGGCATAAATACCTGCTCTACTTATTCCACCTGTTTCTACATAAATACCAACATCATCAGCGCTATAACTACTCAATGCCCTATCATTAATTGGATCATCCGAAGTACCAATCTGGACTGTCTGACCAAAAATGGTTAACTTCTCATTACTTACCCTGCTAGTTGTACCTATCCCTACCCACGGATCAGCATACAAAAATGGATCAACATATAAAGTATCAGTATTTACAATCAATTTATCATTATAGACATTTTGTGTTTCAAAATTTATACCCTCTCCACGCACAACTAATGGTTTATCTATATTAAAACCTAACGAACTATCATCACTTGGATGATAATCAACAGGATCGATTAATAAATATCCATCCTTAGCTTGTGGTTCTGAAGTTGTAGTTATCGGAGCATAAAAGACTTCACTAGGTGGTTGACTGCTTGGCTCTATCCATTCGGCATTAACTATTTTTATCCCTACAACAGAAAAAACAATTACAAAAAATATACTATAAAATGTGATTTTTTTTATAAATTTATTTTTTTTATTATAATCCATAATTTTTTATTATAATCCCCTGCAGGGGGATAAATTATTCATTTTTTATAACGGACGACACATCAGTGTTTGACTTTCACCAACAGCTACACCGCCAGTTGAAAGCAGGCGTTTTTCTATACGCCAGTTGTGATTAGCAGGGACTATATCATCTTCACCAACTACATACATATATGTAGAATCAATCTGAATAGCATAAGGAACTTGACTATATGTAGATCCAATTACTACGCCATTACCCGTAAAATAGCAAGCATTTGTTGAGCAGTCATAACCAAAACCCGGGTCCAAAGTACCATCGGAAAGCAGACGTTTTTCTATGCGCCAGTGAGTACTACCAACAGCTCCATAATTAAAAGCCACATACATATATGTAGGATCAACGGCAATATCGGTTGTAGAATAATACCTATCCACTGCCTCTGTTTCTACACCATTCGTACCAAATTCCTGACCACATTCAGCAGCCGTACACAGCGCACCTGTAGAAAGCAGGCGTTTTTCTATGCGTAAATGCTCTGATGGCAACTGTAATGTTCCTGCCAGATACATATAGTTGGAATCAATGGAAATATTGTTGAAATAATTACCCTCAATAGTTCCATTTACCACTCCATCCGTATCAAAGGTTGTGTCCAAAGCACCAGTAGAAAGCAGGCGTTTTTCTATGCGCAAATAATTTGTTGCATCATCATCCCAACCAATAACATACATAGAGTTAGTATCAATCTCAATATCCCACGCTTGATAACTAGCAGCATCTCCTGCTACCACTCCATCCGTATCAAAACTGGCGTCCAGTTCTCCGGTAGAAAGCAGGCGTTTTTCTATGCGCCAGTCGTCTCCATCAGTATCACCAACCACATACATATACGTAGAATCAATGTCTATACCATAAGCTCTATTGCTTTCAGCAAAACCAGATATTATCCCGTTTCCAGTAAAGGCACAAACACCCGATGAGCAGTCATAGCCAAAACTGGCGTCCAGTTCTCCAGTAGAAAGTAGGCGTTTTTCTATGCGCCAGTTATTAGATCCATCATGTCCTGATACATACATATATATAGAATCAATCTCAATAGCATAGGCAAAACTAGAAGAAGCGGCCCCTGTTACCACACCACTAGTTCCAAATCCAGAATCAAGAATTCCATTAGAAATTAAGCGTTTTTCTATGCGCCAGTCATCACCATCATTATAACCAACTGTATACATATATGTAGAATCAACAGCTATATCAAAAGCCTGAGCGGATGTAGTATCGCTAGTGTATATGCCGGTAGGCACTGCACCGTCTATTTCAGCGGCCACTGCGCCTGTGGTGAGCAGGCGTTTTTCTATGCGCCAGTCGTAGCCTATATCATCGTCGCCAACTACATACATATATGTAGAATCAATCTTTATGCCATAAGCCCTATCACTTTCAGTAAAACCAGATATTATCCCGTCTCCAGTAAAGGCACAAACACCTGATGAGCAGTCATAACCAAAACTAGTGTCCAAAGCACCAGTAGAAAGCAGGCGTTTTTCTATGTGCCAGTTATTATTTAAAGACATTGACACATACATGTACATAGAATCAACCGCTATATCATGTCCAGGATAGGAAGATGTAATAATTGCCCCGCCTATGCCAAATTCCTGACCACATTCAGCTTCCGTACACAGTGCACCAGTAGAAAGCAGGCGTTTTTCTATGCGCAAACCAGTTGCTGGAAAGTATTCCGATATGTACATATATGTAGAGTCTAGAATAATACTATAACCAAGATTTTCGGTAATTGTCCCATTTATCACCCCACCGGAACCAAAACTGGCGTCCAGTTCTCCGGTAGAAAGCAGGCGTTTTTCTATACGCAAATAATTATCCGTATCATCATCCCAACCAACAACATACATAAAGTCACTATCAATCTCAATATCCCTTGCATACAGACTATCAGAATCTCCAGTTATAATTCCGTCACCGGTAAAATTGCAGGGGGCTGATGAGCAGTCATAACCAAAACTAGTATCCAAAGCACCAGTAGAAAGCAGGCGTTTTTCTATGCGCCAGTCACCACCATCAGTATCACCAACAACATACATATATGTAGAATCAATTGAAATACCCCTAGCATCATCAGTAACAACATTTCCTTCAATTACACCACCAGCTCCAAAACCAGAATCAAGCTCTCCGGTAGAAAGCAAGCGTTTTTCTATACGCCAATTACTGGAAGCTCTACTACCAACCACATACATATATGTAGAATCAATTGAAATTGCTTGAGCCATATCACTTGAACTGTATCCTATTATTACACCATCTCCCGTGAAATTACAGGAGCCCGATGAACAGTCATAACCAAAATTAGTATCCAATTCTCCAGTTGCTTTCAGGCGTTTTTCTATGCGCCACGATTTCACAGCATCATAATTCCAACCAACAGCATACATATATGTAGAATCAAGTGCTACATCATGAGCTTTTTCAGAATCAACTTCACTTGTGTATACGCCGGCATTTGTAAATCCAATACCCTTCATAAATTCTCCGTCATCACATCCCACACCAAAATCCTTCACATTATCAGCTGCCCCTCCCCAAGTATTATTTTGGACAACTAAGTCTCCCTTAACTATTAATTTATTACCAATATTCATTGACCCTGCCATAGCAAAACTACCGGCCTGTCGATACTGAGAAAGCAATGGAATATTATTTCTAAGTATTAAATTATTTATATAATCAGTATCATTAAATCCACTTCCAGAATAAAATTGTACCAAGGTATTTCCATTAAAACCAGATCCTCCCAACCAAATATTTTGGCCGTCAAAAGCAGCATCATATACATAAGTACTACTATATTTTATTGGATTAATAGATACGCTCTCCACAATTTCGCCAGTTGCAACAACGATTCTCGTTAATACTTTATTCGACCCTTCATATCGCGAATTTCTTCCTGTTATTTCTAAAGTATCTGTATCAGGATCACTACAACCTGGATCGGGCTTACCGCTACATCCGGGATAGCCTACTGCTCCATCATAATCACACTGTCCATTACCATCATTATCCAATTTATCTTTGCATTCATCTCCAGTAGAATCATGATCACCAAAACCTTCATGAGTTGCCCACATATTAATACCATCGAAAGTTAAGGAAGTAACTCCAGTCCACATACCATCGCAAGTCTCAGAACCACCACAATCCGAATCCATAATACAACTATCCTCACTGACAGAACATTCGCCTGGCATATTTAATACAGAATATTTACCATTTATTACAACATTACAAGCATTGCCACCACAATCTGATGTTAAATTACAACTTATGGAGCTATCATTACTGCAGATACCATGATCGCCATCATTATTTATTCCTTCTGGATTGAATTTATAAATACTATTTCCATCACTATCTGTATAATAAGCACCAACCCATATATCTGTCCCATCAAATTCAACCGCATTCATCCTACTATAATGATGATCAACATATGGAGCACTTAAAATATCAGAAACTGTTATTTCTGCCTCAATCGTTATTGGATCTGTAGAAAATTTATATACTTTTGGCTCATGATGATTAAAAGCCCAAATGAATTCTCCATCAAATATCAATTTTTCTGGCCCATCTAATGTATCAGGATAATTAAACACTGAACCTACTGAACATAGTTTTGTAGCTAAATCACAACTTGATAAATCTACTTTAATTATCATCGATTCACGATCTTCAGAAAAAACACTTTGCCAAATATTTTTACCATCAAATACGGTATCAAGGGTATGATGTGTATTTCCAAGATCTGGGACTAATTCATATTCATCAACATTACCATTTAATATATCAATTCGTTTATATTTTGTTGTCCAATATTCCTCAAATGGCACCCAAATAGCTTGCCCATCAGATATCATTTGATCCGTACTTACACCCACATCATACACTCCTAATTTTTCTGCCCCTTGAGCACTATATTTAGTCAAAGTATTAGTGCCATAATTAGATGACCAAATATTTGTACCATCAAATAATAGTTTTTCAGAGCTTGCACCCAGAATAACATTAGTAGAAGTAGTATATGGATCCTCCATAGTATGTTTCAATATAACAGCGTTATCACCCGTAGTCCTTAAAATTTGCGGATTAGCAGGATCACGTTCATCGAAATCAAAATCATGTCCATAAATATATCGAGTATTTTCAACTACGTTAGTATCTGGATCAATCTTTATAATAGAACCTCCTCCATTTATCCATATTGATGGCCCACTAGGCGAGCCCATAAAATATTTTATCTGTGCTCCAAAATTATCAGATATAAATCCAGTTACTTGGCCATTACTAACATCCACTTTAGATAAACCTCTATTATCATGCATAGTGGATGGATCATACGTTATCCACATTTGATCATTTAATTCATCGTAAGCTATTCCACTTGGACTAGTTTCTGGACCTGAACAATATACATACTGATCTACTGCCAACTCTGGATCTGAAGCATTAAATTTTGCATAACCTTCACCAGAAAATATATCTCTATAATCCCAATCAGGTGATCCGCGGAATGTTACCCAGACATTACCATCACCATCCAGTGTTAATCCGCTTGGTACCCCTATATATGCATCTACTATCCTTTCATCAATATTAGCTGGTCCAGAGGCAGTGTTCCATGTCCATGTCTCACCAGCATTAATACATTCTCCCCAAGTAGTTAATGAAATCGTTGGTGCACAAACTCCTAATGGAGTATCTGCCAAACATTGATCATCTCCAGCCGTCCAAATACCATCACAAGTAACTGTACCCTCGCAGGTTACTTGAGTATTACAATTCAAATCAGCAGGACAAACCTCTCCTACAGAATCCCAAACACCAGCTCCGCCACACAACGTACATTCATCAGAGTCAGAACAAGAACTATTGCTACACGTCTCAGCCCAGACAGCAGAACCGGCTTCACAATCTATCTGATTATCAAAAATCCGATCAGTGCAAGCTTCTACCCAAGTGCCTCCAGCAATTCCACAAGTAGCCGAATCCGTCACTATGGGAGTAGTCAGAGCATTATATTCACACAACCCATTATCTATTATACCGTCATCATCATTATCTAATCGGTCATCACAATGATCAGTGTCACTATATAGATAATTATTATATCTAGAGCATTTATTTCCACCATTAGCTAAATCACTAATAGAAAAGGTAACAACAACATTTCCATCCATATCCAATTGAGTTATTGAATGTACTGGATCATAATTCAATTTATTCAACACCCAAATATAAGGCCCATCTAGTGTTTCATCATCATATAATAACTTTACAGATTCTGAATCATTATTACCAGAACTACCAGCATCAGGATAAATATATGTTGTTTGAAAATTATGCACATCAGCTGGATCAATTCTAGTAACCGCTGCCTGATGATTACTACCATAGTTATAATTGTGAGCGACCCAGATATACCCACCGCCATCTATAATATCTACTAAATAATGATCGTTATTTGATAGTATTATTTTATCAACCACCCCCATATTGTCTGGATCAATTATAAGTACATGTTCTGGATTAATACTTGACCAATAACCTCCCAAAGCCCAAATATACTGCCTATCAAATGTCATATAATTGACATCAATTAATTCACTATCTGTAATATCGCTCTTCTTCCAGCCAGTTGTATATGGTACTTCAGAACTTTGCAATCTATTTGGCAAGAATTTATTTGCTACGATCTCTCCAGTACCAAATAACCTTTGTTGAAAATATCCCGCCCATGCACCAAGCCCAGTTGCATTACCATATATTCCTGCGACAACAATTGGCTCTGTTGGATCATACGCAGATGAAACCGTACCGACCACAGCAGAAGCATCATTACTAATAGCAGAAATACCCACTCCATTTGCCACATTCAATCCATAAACTCCATTACCGTTACTATCAATAATACCTTGACCAAAAACTGTTGGATCCGTATTACTATTAGAATCTGCAATAATTAATTCTCTTTCAGTATTTGAATTCACTGTTAAACCAATTCCCGCTACTCCGTTTCCTACTCCTTCTTGACCAATATTTACACTCCCACCATGCACTTCTAATGTTGATGATAATTCAAATGTTGATGTACCTATGCCTACTTGATCAAATTCTCCATCTACATACAAAGTATCAGTATCAACTATTAATTTACCTCCTGGAATAATTTCAAAATTATTAATATACGCATCTTGACTACCTCTCACTTCCAGAGAGTAATCAATATCTGGCTCAGCTCCATAAGGATTGAATAATGGATCAAGTAATAGTCCACCTTCTTTAGCTTGCTTATAAGGCCCTACATTTAGTGGTACAAAAATATTACTATCTGGTGGTAAATTAGTAGGGATTTCCCATTGAGCATTTACTTTTTCTATACCAATAACAGCAATTACAACAATTACAAAAGTATAGTAAATATACTTAATTTTAATTTTTTTAATTTTTGAAAAAAGAAACTCCATAAATATTATATTGGACTACACTCAATAGCTATAACCTGATTTAAATTATTCAATTCAATATTTTTTATAAAATGACCATTCGGACAACTGTGGTCTCCCTCAGATAATGATCCACTTTTATATACTTGCTTAGGAAAATTCCCCGCACCACCCAAATATACTGTTCCATCATCTGAAAAAGTCATATCATAAATTTCATCAAAAACTCCTGGAGCACTTAACTCAGACCAGACAACACCATTATCAATAGATCTATAAATATGTACAATATTTGGATCCTCCCTAGCAGAAGCATACAATATTCCATTTACATTAATTAATGATTGAACATCACCAATATTATCACTGGTTAGATTTAGTACATTTTGCCAACTTACTGCTCCATTGGATGACTTAAAAATATTAGCATAAATACCCGACCCTTCTTCTCCGGTTCCTACAAATATACTTCCGTCATTTCCTTCAATAATGCTATAAATTCCTAATACACCTGGCACTGCTGTCATTATCTCCCAATTTTCACCACCGTCTATAGTTCTTATAATATTATTATGCCATTTTGATGCTGCGTAAATATAACCATCACTACTCGCTAACATTGTACTGATATTCCCATTCCCACCTCCAGGTACCGCAGAAGAATACCAATTATCCCCTCCATCTGAAGTTCGATAAACGTTTCCATCATTAGCTCCAAAAAACATATACCACACACCATCCACATTGGCCGATATAGAATCATAAGCATGATTACTAGCACTAGGAAATGGTGTGGTTGTTTCTACCCAAGTCACACCGTTATCAGTTGATTTATATACTTTGGCAATAAGATTATCTTCATCACCACTAGATGCATAAAGTGTGCCGTCATTTGCTTCCGTAATACCCCATATCCATTGTCCAAATGTACCTGCATCATTCCAAGTGTCTCCATCGTCATCTGACCAGTGAATGTGGCCGAAATATTTATCACCTACTACTAAAAAATCATCCGAAGTATAAGTTATTGATAATATTGAGGATGAGCTTGAAATTAAATCACCTGTCTCGATCCATTCGGATGATAATATGAAATCGTCCGACTGCATCTCACCCCAAACGTTATTTATCGCATTCAAATTTCCTTCACTGTCAACATTCGTATCCACCTTTACTGATCCAGAAATATCAAAACTTCCTGACTGTGTACTTAAGCTATTATTATTTTGTAATGCTAGAGTATCGGTAAGATCAATTTTGCCATAACCCTGTCCTGAATAAATTTTTAATAAATCATCTAGAGTAGAAGATGCCCATAAATATGTTTGATCAAACGCGATTTTATTAGTTTGTGAATCTAAACTAATTACCGCGAACTCAGTAGGATCGACCATAGAAAATTTAATAATCTCTGAGCCCTCACTACTATCATTATTTACCCAGTTATTATTAACCCAAACATTCCTTTTATCAAAAATAAAATTTGTTGGATTATTCTCAACTCTTTCAGAATCCTGGGATAGTAAATATGACCCAAAATTAGATGGGACTGCAAAATTACAATATCCTAAAGTCGCATTTTGACAATCATCATCACTATCACAAGAAAAAGGGCTACCATCTGGCGCAATATCAGTACAAACTTTATTATTATCTTGCAAATAAAATCTATTTAATGTGCCCTGAGTATCATTATTTAAAACCCAATAGTAATAATTATCGTAATAAATATCTATTGGATTACTATTTGTAAATCCTGGCCAACCAATTGCATCTCCAGTGGATGGATTAATATTTATTAATAAACCATCCTGCGTACTATTATTTGTGGCTAAAGCCCATAAATAATTTCCATTAAAAATAATCTTTCCTAATGTATAACTACTAGAATTAATAAAATCTACTGCACTACCTATCTGAATGCAGTCACTATCAATATTTATAAATTGCCCAGTACCATTCTCTGTTACCCAATAACTATTTCCTGTATAAGCAATACTTCTTGGATCATCCAACACAATCGAACATGAAATATTACCATCTTCTGGATCCAACTTTATTACACCCGTATCAAATACTACCCAATAGTATTCACCATCCAATATCATAGAAGTGGGATTGGTAATTACATTAACAGTTTCAAAAATCTGTAAACCATCACTAGCTCTAATTTTTAATATTTGATCATTACTAGCCAGCCAAATATAAGTACCATCATGATATAAAATTTCACTATCGCCAAAGTCAAAACTATTTACTACTTGACCAAAAGTATATGGCACAAGAGAATTTGGATCATTGGTAGAGATAAATTTTGATCCACTAATATCACCGCTTACTTCAACTCTGCCATCAAAATATGCTGACCAAAGACCAAATAAATTTGAGTTTAATCCATATATTGCAATACCTGTGTCAGTAAAACCTGCTATAGAACTATATGTACCTAAAGCATTATTTCCTTCAACTGCTGTACCAACAGCATTGAGTCCAAAAATAGAGTTATTATCCCCTGTACTTAAACTATAAATACCACCTTCCGTACCGCTTCCAAAAATTGCTTCTCCCTCTTCACTATATACACGTAATGCATTAGTCGAATCTGTGACGTTATCAAATGTATGATTAATAACAACTCCTTGATCATTTACTTCCAACTTAGAATTTTCAATATTCATACATTCACCTATACAAACTTTATTGTCAGTAGAATTCACTTCTAAAGTATTTTTAGTTCCAGTTAATGTGTCGGAGATAAGTAAGTCGTTTTGTATAGTAGCATTAGATGCATCAGCTCCTCCACCTAATACCTCCAATTGATAATTAAAAGGCGAAGCTATATCATTCGTTCCCAATCTTAAAGGACCTTGTTTACCTTGATTAATATCACTAATATTGATAAAACCTGCTGTATTATTCCCTGGTGGCTGCTCAGATGGAATATCAATCTCTGCTTTTGCAATATTTTCAGTAATGATTAATGAAATTAAGAGTAAAAAAATTAAAAAAAGGCCAACAATAGACCCTTTCATACTTCTTTTAAGCATTTTTCTTATTAAAAACACGTTAGTTTATGATTAATTTACTTAATTAAATCAATATTTACCTAACCTTAGCAATTTCTAACAGATTTGCTATTTCCAGAACACCCCAATTCTATGATAATTAATTTGTCTAAATACAAAAATAGTGATATAATTGTAACATATTTTAAGGGTATATGTCAACAAATAATATATTTTATACTTTTCAATCAAAAAACAAAAAAATAGCCTATTTTAGTCTATTTGCTTTAATTTTGATAGTTATTGGTATTGCTAGTTTTAACATTGGAAAAAAGCAGTCTACTGACAATAAAACACCCCTACCAATTGTAGATATTTCAAAAGTACCTTCATATTCTGAAAACCCTCAAATATTAGGTCAACAAATATACAATTGGACTGGTAAGATATCAGAAATCAAGGATTCTAACATTACAATCGATGCTACCTTAAAAGACTTTGATGGTAAATTTATATCAAAAAAAATCTCTGCTATAATAAATGATGATACAATCATTAATATGTGGGATCTCACCCTCCCCCCCTCAACAACCGAAAAAAGTAATAAGTCTCTAATAACCTACAATAATCTCTCAACTGGTCAGGAGATAATAATTAAATCAAATAATAATATTAATCAAAACAATGAAGTAATTGCTGATACTATTACTTTATTAATCACTCCTTAATTTAATAATTTAATAAAAAATATATGTCACCATTTGTATGGATACTAATCGCCTTAGCCGCAATAATTATATTCTGGCTAGTTGGAGTTTATAACAGTCTAATAAAACTAAGAAACCAAACAGACGAAGCTTGGTCAGATATCGATGTTCAATTGAAACGTCGTTATGATTTAATTCCAAACTTATTGGAAACAGTAAAAGGTTATGCAAAACATGAAAGAGAACTTTTTGAAAATGTAACTAAAGCACGAGCTAATGCAATGAACGCACAAGGCACAGAAGAACAAGGTAAAGCAGAAAATATGTTATCAGGTACATTAAAAAGTTTATTTGCAGTAGCAGAAAATTATCCTGATTTAAAAGCAAACCAAAATTTCATGAAACTTCAAGACGAATTAACTGATACAGAAAATAAAATTCAAGCAGCTAGAAGATTTTATAATGGCAACGTTCGTGACTTCAATACAAAGATTCAAGTTTTTCCGAACAATATGTTCGTAAGTATGATGGGTTTCAAAGCTTATGAATTTTTTGAACTTGAAGAAGAAGCTGCAAAAGATCCTGTCAAAGTGCAGTTTTAAGATGCATCCAATTAATATTAAAAATTTAAAAGGCCAAATATTCTTGGCCTTTTATAATTAATTAACTATGACTTTATATTCTCAAATAGCAAGTAACAAAAGAAAATCAATGGCTCTTACTTTTGTTTTTATTTTAGTAATAATTGGTATTGGATGGTTATTAACCCAATACACTAAAATGGGATACTTATGGTTATTTATAATATCTGCCATAGCAGTTTTTATGTCAATTGGGGGTTATTACCGCGGTGATGTGATTGCATTATGGACTGCTGGTGCAAAACCTATATCAAAAGATCAAAATTCCTATGTTTATAATATAGTAGAAAATCTCTGTATTACAGCTGGTTTACCTGTACCAAAAATTCATATTATTAATGATCCAGCAATTAATGCATTTGCAACTGGCAGAAATCCTGAACATGCCTCTATAGCAATTACAACTGGAGCTATTGAAAAACTTCAAAATGAAGAATTAGAAGGTGTAGTAGCACATGAATTAGCACATATTAAAAATTATGATATCCGTCTCATGACAATGGTAATTATTATGGTTAGTTTCATTGTATTATTATCTAACATGACCTTTCGCTCGAATCTATTTGGTGGAAGGGTATCTTCTAGAAATAATTCGTCTGGAAGAATACATTTAGTAATAATATTAATAACTTTAATAATTACACCTTTAATTGCACAACTTATTAAATTTACTATTGCCAGAAAAAGAGAATTTTTAGCTGATGCCTCGGGTGCCCTTTTGACAAGATATCCAGAAGGTTTAGCAAAAGCACTAGAAAAAATTAGCCAACAAAATATTGAACCTATGAGAAAAGCAAATAATGCTTCGGCTCATTTATATATATCCAATCCTTTTGGCAATAAGGCTAAAAAAGGAATAGCAAAGATGTTTTCAACGCATCCACCTATTGAAGAAAGGATTGCTGCTTTGCGTGGAATGCGCTAAAATTAATATATTAATATAATAAATATATGAATGACAATAAAACTAAAGTAAACACAGAAGTAGAGACAAAAGTTGCCACCTCAACAAAAATAGCCTTAGGAACTGCAATATTCGCTGGAATTGTAACAGCTGTTGCTTTTGTTATCTCAATGTTAAGTATCTAATTAAAAATAAAAAACTATGGCTAATAATGATATAAATAAATGGCTTGAACAAGCTCGTGCTAAAGGTCTTTCTGATATGGAAATACAAAACCAGCTAAAAGCTCAGGGTTGGAGTGATATACAGATAAATAAAGTATTAGTTGGTGCTTACCATAAACAAAATAATACGCTCAAAGATAAAGAAAAAATATTTAGTCCTGCAGAAAAATTTCAGAAAGAGACAAGAGATCAAGAAGGTAGAGAAAAAGAGAATAACGCCTTTTCGGGCACGGCATCATTCCCTGGTATTGGTGATTTATTTAGCTATTCTTGGGATTTATACAAAAGAAAAATTGGCAAATTATTAGTTATCTTAATAATTACTGGACTAATCAGTTCTGTACTACTTGGAATTGTATTTGCAATATTTGGGTTTACATTATTTTCTAGCGGTCTCGAATTTATTGGTGATATTTTTTATCAATCTCCTTATATATTATATGCAATGGGATTTATTGGTATGCTCTTGTTTGTATTTTTGATTGCTCTGGTATTTACTTTAATGCAAATAGCCTTAATACTTACTATACATCATGAAGGTGTTTCTATAGGGACAATACTAGGCAACGCGTTTAAACTAGTATTACCTATGTGGTGGGTTAATATAATAGTAGGTTTTCTAACAATGGGAGCTGGCATGCTCTTGGGTATCCCAGGAATAATATTTTCCATTTGGTTTAGTTTGGCAATCTATATTTTAGTTCTAGAAAATGTGCGTGGTATGCAAGCTGTACTTAGAAGTAAAGAATTTGTTCGTGGATATTGGTGGCAAGTATTAATAAGTAATGTTGTGCTATCACTCGCTATAGGCATACCAATTATGATTCTAAATTTTGGACTACTTGCAATGGATCAATATTTAATCAGTCAAATAATTTCTAACTTATTTTATATTTTGGCTATACCTTTTGGTTTTTGTTTTAACTATGCAATCTATAGAAGTCTAACGGATCTAAAAGGAGCTGAACTACCAATTCCTCAAAAAAAATGGCATCTTATCACAACTTCAGTTGTTGGCTGGGCTTCAATACCATTAATTATAATAGCGTTATTCTATTATCTGGATAGTATTTGGTCCTGGTATTGATAGTATTATTACCAAATAGATATATAACTAATTACTACAAAAAAAATCAGAAAAGCACCTTTTGACTTGTGAGAGGTGTTTTTTTATAATATAATGCACATACAATAAACAATATAATTATGAATAATAATATTCTAGATAAATTTACAACCCACCTAAAGAGCTCCCTAAAGAAAGCTCGCGAACTTGGTATTTCACTTGGTCATGAATACGTCAATCCTGAGCACTTGATTTATGGTCTTATATTACAAAAAGGTAGTATTGCTACAGAAATACTAATCCAAAAAGGATTAACTTCAGAAAGAATACGTAGTCAAATCATTAAAAATAATAAACCAATTAATGATAAAAACTCTAACAATATTCAAACTCACGACAATACAAAAAAAGTTATCGAAAAAGCAGCCTTAATTGCCCATCAAAATAATCATAAATATATTGGTACGGAGCATCTACTATATAGTTTAATCCAAATCGATATTCCTGCTTTAATGTCTTTATGGGAAAATAATCGAATAAACCTAAATAAGCTAAAATCACATTTGAATACAGTTATGAATAGTACTTCAAAATTTCCAGATTTAACTCAAATTTTTGACAAATCAAAAGAATCAGACAAATCAAATAAGGAAAAAAATTCTTCATCACGCCCTGCTCTCGATTTCTTTGCTACAAATCTTACAAACGATCGCCTACAAAAAAGTATTGATCCAGTCATCGGAAGACTAACAGAGATTGATCGCTTGATTCATATACTTTCACGTAGGACCAAAAATAATCCCGTATTAATTGGTGAGCCAGGCGTTGGTAAAACTGCAATAGTAGAAGGACTAGCAAAAAAAATTATTGCTGGAGATGTGCCAGATGTATTGCTTAATAAAAAAATACTTAAACTTGATTTAAGTTTAGTTATTGCTGGCACTATATATCGTGGAGAATTCGAAAGTCGCTTCAAACAAATAATTGATGAGATTAAGAAAGATCCAAATATAATACTATTCATTGATGAATTACATACAATAATTGGTACGGGCTCAGCTGCCGGATCTATGGACGCAGCAAATATTTTGAAACCAGCTCTTGCAAAAGGAGAGATCAGGACCATCGGAGCTACTACCTTAGACGAATATAGGAAATATATTGAATCAGATACTGCGTTAGAAAGGAGGTTTCAACCTATAATTATTGAAGAGGCGTCATTCGATGAAACAAAAGAAGTTCTTAAAGGTATTAAAGAAAATTATGAAAAATATCATTTGGTTCACATCACAGATGAGGCCATTGAAGCAGCAGTAACTTTAAGTGAAAGATATTTACAAGATAAATTTTTACCTGACAAAGCTATTGATCTAATAGATGAAGCAGCTTCTAAAATTAAAATCAGACATAAAGGCGATGGACTGTTAAAAGAAATACATCAACTTGAGAAAAGTATAGAAAAATTGAAGGATGAAAAGAATGAGCTAGTAAATAAAGAAAATTATGAACATGCAGTTAAAGTGAAAGTGAAAGAAAATATTTTATTAGAGAAACTATCTGGTCTAAGACACAAGCAATCGCTATCCGAAAAAAAATTCATTGGAAAAATTACTAAAGATGATATCGCTGAAGTTATTTCACAAATAACTAAAGTACCACTACACGACCTAGTTATTAGTGAAAAAGAAAGACTAATAAATCTAGAAAAGATTCTAGCAGAGAAAATTATTGGTCAAGACGAAACACTTAAGATTGTTGCTGACTTTATCCGTCGTTCACGTGTTGGCTTGTCTGATCCTAATAGACCTATTGCTTCATTTATTTTCTTGGGCCCATCTGGTGTCGGTAAAACAGAAACAGCTAAAGTACTTGCTAAAACTATATTTGAAGATGAAAAAGCATTAATCAGAATAGATATGTCTGAATTTGTAGAAAGCTTTAACGTCTCCAAACTAATTGGTGCTCCCGCTGGTTATGTAGGATATAAAGAAGGTAATAAACTTACAGAACCCGTAAGAAGACGACCTTATTCAGTTGTGCTATTTGATGAAATAGAAAAAGCTCATCCAGAAGTATTTAATCTACTGCTACAAATATTAGAAGATGGCCACCTAACTGATGCATCTGGTAGGCAAACAAATTTCAAAAATACCATTATTATAATGACTTCTAATATTGGAATGTCTAGTCTTAATAAAACTGCTTCAATGGGATTTGGAGCAAAAACTAAAGAAGACCAAGAAACTGCCAAGGAACAATTTGAAAAAATGAAAACAAAAGTACTTGAAGATTTGAAACAAAGCTTTAGACCAGAACTTCTAAACAGACTAGATAAAATTATTGTTTTCAAACCACTTACTAAAGAAGTTATTGAAAAGATTGTAGCTTTAGAATTAAAAAATTTAGAAAAGAAATTACAAGAACAAGATTTAAAGATAAAAATAGATAGTAGTACTATTAAATTAATATCTAAAAAAAGTTTTACTCCAGACCAAGGAGCTAGAGCTATCCGAAGATTCGTACAGGAAATGATCGAAAATGAAATAGCAAAAGAACTATTACATAATAGATTTAAACCAGGAAGCACTATAAAAGTTACTACCAAAAATGATGAGATTGTGCTAAAATAATTAAACAAATAAAGTTACTATTTAAAACCTTCCCACTTATAAATGGGAAGTTTTTATGAACAAAATAATAAATTTTATACTAGATATTATATTTCCTAAACAATGTCTACAATGTGGACAAGATGATTTGTGGTTATGTAATAAATGCTTTGAAAAAATTAATCTTCTCAATAAACAAACCTGTCCTATATGCAGAATCAAAAATAATGGAGAAACATGTAAAAAATGTACAAGTCATTCCAATCTAGATGGATTGTTAGTGGCCACCAGTTTAAATGAACAATTAATTCAAAAATTAATTCATAACTTTAAATACAAATATATCACGGATCTACGATATCCCTTATCAAAACTATTACTAAAAACATTTAATAAATATCTTAATAACGATATAAAACTAAAATCTGAACAATATGTATTTATTCCTATGCCCTTATATAAAAAAAGGCTACTTGAAAGAGGTTTTAACCAATCCAATTTACTAGCATCAAGTATTGCTAAAAAAACTAATAGTCCGTATAATCCTAATATTATTTATCGAGGCAAAAATACTGAAACTCAAACTAAATTATCGAGAAAAGAAAGAATTTTAAATGTAAAATCAGCTTTTAAAATCAATAAATCTCTTGATTTTATCAATAAAAATGTTATAATCATAGATGATGTTGCTACTACCCTATCCACACTAGAAGAGTGTGCTGAAATTCTAAAAAAAGCTGGAGTAAAAAAAATTTGGGGACTAGTAATTGCTAGAGGTGATCTATAACATTATTAACGAGGAGAGATGCCGGAGTGGTTGAACGGGGCACCCTGCTAAGGTGTTAGGCCCTTCACGGGTCTCGAGGGTTCGAATCCCTCTCTCTCCGAATGAACGAATATATTTTAGTAATTTTATAGTTATACTCTAACACGGATTATTAAATAACTAGGATTCGAACGGGCAGAAACGAGACAGAGCGTAGCGATAGACGAGTGTAGATGAATGTGACCCTGGGAACATTCAGCTCTGCCCAGGACAACGAGCCTCTGTAAAGCAGAGGCGAGGCGTAAATCCCTCTCTCCGCCAAGACAACTAAGTATCGGATCCAACCCATGTAACCGAGATAATGGATTTCTTGATATGTTTAATTATTAAATTTAGAAAATAATATGTTTTGTGAACAATGTGGAAAACAAATATCGGAAGGGGTAAAATTTTGTAAATACTGTGGCTATAAAGCTCAAGAAATAAAACAAAACAAACAAGAAAATATTAAATATTCAGAGCAAAAACAAGAAATTGATACTGTTAAATATGCAGGATTTTGGATTAGATTTTTTGCTTATTTAATTGACGGATTTATTAATTGTATATTTTTAGTAATTTTGTATATATTGTCACCTAGTTTTCAAGATGAATATATAGTTTTTATTATTCTTTATCTGTTTTTAACTTGGGGGTACTTTATCTATTTTGAAGGTAAAAGCGGTTCAACGATAGGAAAAAAATTATTAGGCCTCAGGGTAGTTACTAGAGATTTAGAACCGATTGATTATAATATTGCATTTATTAGGTCATTGGGGAAAATTCCATCAAGTATATTATTTATGGGTTATATTGCAATTGCTTTTAGTAAAGAGAAGTTAAGTTGGCACGATAAAATAGCAAAAACTGTAGTGATATTTGTAAAGAAAAAAATCACAAAAAAAATTGAAAAAAAGAAACAGCTTGATTTGTGGATATTTTTTGTATTCCTAATTATTATGTTAATTGCAGGTTTTATCGCCGTACTAGATAAAGAGAATAATAACAATCAGAATATAAATAGCAAAACAATTACTACGAATGAGGCAGTGCAACGTATGCCACTACATCTAACAATTATGAGACCACTTATTGAAAAAGATAGTGATGGGGCAAATAAGTGTTTAAGATTTGGAGAGAAGTTATTGCCTGACGAGTACCTGTCAGAAAAAGAAATCCAAATCAGAGGATCTTTTGCCGGTTCAACTCTAACTGTTAATGATAAAAATATTGAATTAAATGGCAATAGCTTTAATACAATTATATATTTTGATTTTGAGCCAGGAGAAAATGAGTTGTTTTTTGAAGGAGCATATCTGTCTGGAGAAAAAGAAACAATGAAATGTTATATGGAATATCAACAATAATATTAAAATAATCAAAAACTCTCATCTAGTAATTAATTTAAAAAGCGTGATCCATGTTGTCTAAACTAGATCTAAAGTTAAATCGCGAGTCGCTACAAATCACAAAAAACCATTATGATATCATTGTAGGTGTAGCTGAAAAATATAAACTAGATGAATGTTATAATAGTAGAAACCTTGAGTTTAAAAATTGCATTAATTATTTAAAAAATAAATTTAACAAAGAAGGCCAAGTAGATTATATTTGGGATGATTTACTATTATGCATTGACGGTCTTAGATATTCAATTGCCAGTGTATTATTTTATAAAAAGTTAGGATTAACTCCAATCGTCGCTGGATATAACCCCTCAAATATTGACTGGCTATTTTGTTTCTTTCTGGACGATGGCTACAGTAGACTATACAGCACATGGAATAGGGTGGGTAATTTTTTAAATGTATTTTTTGAGGAGATTAAAAACGATAAAAATATTTATTTTGATAAAGTAATTGATAAAATTAATAAGGATTGTTATGGAAATAATTACTATTTTAAATTAAAAAAATTTCGTGATAAAGAATACAAAATAATTATTAACCCCTATCGAAATGAAATAATACACAATCAAACAAGTTATTATGCTATTATAAAAAATTTAGTTGAAAAGAGTGATGAGTCAGAAATATTAGAAAAGCAACAAAAAGATAGAGATGAAAAACCCCAATTTTTAGCAGAACAGTATCAATTTTTGTATAACAGCTTGGAAAACATCATTAATTTGGTTAAGATACAATTTCCTAATGAGGTTAACAAAGATGGTGTATAAATTACCTAAACAATATAAATCATGGTAGATAAAAAAGATAAAGAATTAGAATATCTTGAAAAATTAGCAACTGAATTTAGAATTGCACTTTTGAAATGTAATAAAAACTCTTTAATTGGTAATCTACGAAATTTTCCAAAAGATTCATGTGGAGAATCCTCCTTACTATTAGGAAAATATTTAAATGATATGAATCAAGGTATATTCGAATATACCTTAGGTGAAATTAGAAATAATAATAACAATAGTTATCAATCTCATGCCTGGCTTCAAAAAGAAAATATTTTCGTAGAAATAACTGCTGATCAGTTTCCTGATGTTGAGCTTCCACCCTATGTTACTATAGATAACCCGTGGTATGACAAATTTAAAATTTTGGAAAGTAAGGAAAAAGATATAGAAAAACAGACTAAATATACAAAAGCAAGATTATTATCTAGCTACGACCTAATAATTAGTAACATAAAATTAAAATTCGTCCCCCAACCCACATGCCTCAAATCTCACCCTTTTCAAAGAGCTAAAAAACCCTTATAATACCTATGTAATAAAGAATTTAACTTCTCTTTATTATATTAAAAAACATCTAATTCACTACCCTATGCTAAAATTTTACAACACCCTAACACGAAAGAAGGATGTTTTTTGTCCTATAGAAAAAAATGTTGTGAAATTATATACCTGCGGTCCGACTGTTTATAATTATGCACATATCGGTAACTTACGTAGTTACATTTTTGAGGACATTTTAAAACGAACTCTTCTTGCAAATAATTTTAAAGTGAATCATGTCATGAATATCACCGATGTTGGACACTTAACTTCCGATGCAGATGAAGGTGATGATAAAATGGAAAAAAGTGCAGCAGCTCAAAATAAAACAGTATGGGAAATTGCCAAATTCTATACCAAAGCTTTTAAAGAAAATATGAAAGATCTCAATCTTCTAGAACCGGATACTTGGGCCAAAGCAACTGACCATATCCCAGAACAGATTGATTGGATAAAAAAATTAGAAGAAAAAGGATTTACTTATCAAATATCAGATGGTATATATTTCGACACAAGTAAACTTAACGACTACGGTAAACTGACAGGCCAAAATCTTAACGAACTACAAGAAGGGGCTCGAATAAAAAAAAATGAAGAAAAACGTAACGCCACTGACTTCGCTTTGTGGAAATTTTCTCCCAAAGATACTAAGCGTCAAATGGAATGGGAATCTCCTTGGGGCATAGGTTTCCCAGGATGGCATTTGGAGTGCTCCGTAATGGCAGCTAAATATCTTGGTGAACACTTTGATATCCACTGTGGAGGAATAGATCATATCGCAGTTCATCATACCAATGAAATTGCACAGACAGAAGCAGTAACAAATAAAAAATTTGTAAACTTCTGGATGCATAATGAATTCCTAATACTAGGGAAAGAAGAAAAAATGGCCAAATCAGAAAACAATTTCGTAAAACTTGATACATTCAAAGAAAAAGGATACAACCCTTTAGCCTATCGTTATTTTGTCTTAGGAACACATTATCGAAAAAAATTATCATTCTCATGGGAAGCACTCGACGCTGCTCAAAATGCTCTTGATAATTTAACATCTTTTGCTGCAGAATATGGTGAGCCTAAAGTAGGCTGCGCTGAATTCGAACAACACTTTATAGATGCAATCAACGATGACCTTAACACTCCAAAAGCCTTGGCTGTCGTTTGGGATTTATTAAAATCAGACTATCCTCCTGAAGCAAAAAAAGCTTCTCTGCTCAAATTTGATGAGGTGCTAGGTCTTGATCTTGCACAAGCTAAGCCAATTAATGTCTCTGCTGAAGTAAAAAAGTTAGTAACTGAACGAGAAACTGCCCGCATCGAAAAAAATTATGATCAAGCTGACGAACTACGTAAACAAATTGAAAACAATGGCTTTCAAGTCGAAGACACACCGGCTGGCTCTGTTATTAAAAATATCTAGAGTTTTAAACCATCATCTATTGCCAACTACCAAATATGTATGATAGTCTGCATTGTTGATGAAAAATCCATATATATTAGCTTAATTAACAAAAAATAGGCAAAATATACTGTTCAAAGGACAAAAAAACATATATACTAATTATATAGTTAAAGTTCAAGACAAAGCCTAAAATACTTCAAGGAGAAGTGCCAAAGTTCCCGCCGTTGGCGGGACAAGGGTTGAACTTCACAATGGACGGGATAAATGAGACTTCAAATACAAATCTTCTTTTAACTGAAAACATAATCAAACAAGGTGGGATGGCTGAGTGGTTGAAGGCGCTGGTCTTGAAAACCAGTAAGGGTGCAAGCCCTTCGTGGGTTCGAATCCCACTCCCACCGCCAATAAAAAAGAGAGAATCTTTATCCCGCTGACTAGCGGGACCACCCTCTCCGCTCTTCTTACAAAAGAAGGCATCGATAAAAATTTCCTGTCTATCAAATAATATCATTATGGAAAATAGAGAAAATAATTTTCATCAAAATGCAAATGAAAATTCAGAAACTTCAACTAATGAATTACAAATATTTATCAATAGTCCTGAACTAGACTTACCTATACATAGAAGGGATATTTCAAAACCAGAAAATACTAAATGGCTTCTAAGAAACATATTAATCAGAAACTCAGAGCATGTTACAGAAAAGCATATTGAATCTTTAAAAGAATTGATTTAATAACAACTAAATTATATGACTGACGATAAAAAAATTCCAAATGATCCAGGTAAACTGCTAACTTCATGGGATTTTCCGGAATTCCAAAAATATTCTAGATCATTCATTTGGTACTTAATAATAGCACTCATAGTAATCGGTCTGACTATCTTTGCAATTTCTACCCAAGGATACTTATTTTTAGGGATAATTCTTTTGTATATATTTATTTATTATATAAGAGCAAAAAGAGAACCACTTACTCTACAAATTAAAATTTTTGAAGATGGTATCCAAATTAGTGATAATACATTTTATGAATGGAAAGAAATAAAACAATTCTGGATTATTTATGAACCGCCGGAAGTAAAAAATTTATATTTAGAATTTAAAACTGGATTTAAGCCATCTATTACCATTTCTTTAGAAAATCAAAATCCACTTAATATTAGAAAAATATTACTTGAATACATAATAGAAGATACTGACAAAGAAGATGAATCTTTTTCCGATGGATTTAGCCGTTTATTAAGATTATAAATAATAAATTGTTAAAAAAATACGCCCTCGTCGTTCAACGGATAGGACGCAAGCTTGCGGAGCCTGAGATGTAGGTTCGATTCCTGCCGAGGGCACCATCTTTTAATATAACACTTAACTTACTCTAACAGATTCGACACGATTCTCGTAACGAAGTAAAGATCCCGCTAAAAGCGGGGCTGCCGAGGGCACCAGCTTTTTATAAATGGAGATAACTCCATTTTTTTATTATCCTTGTCTGATTCTGAATTAACGGTTTTTTTTAATTCTTCAATATTCAAATTACGCAAGGGTTATAAAAAACCCACCCAAACAATAGCTTGGGTGGGCGGTAAAAATCACATTGACTTACCCTCAAATCATACTCAATCTCCTTCATCCTTTATTCCCAATTGTTCCAATGTTTTGGGAGGATTCGTGAAAGCAGAGAAGAGCGTGGCTGATGCCCTATCTACAACCCAGTTGCATCCAAGTCGCAACAATTCGTGGACCAACGCGCGGTTCTCCGAGCTAAAGAACACTACAAATGAGTCTTCTCTTCCGGTAACTTTTCCGATAACTTCATCACGTACTCTACATACAGTCTGAGCAAGCTTTATGCTCTCGGGCCAGGATTTATAAAAAGATAATTCCCTTATATATTTACTGAGCCACTGTGCGAAAATCTGCTCATCGCCCTCCCCAAAGTGCCCATCGATAACAATACACCTTGGCATATGTGTTGTAAGCGCCTCACGAATCGAAGCTTCATCTTCAAAGGCACACTCAACAACTTGATATCCAACTGCACCCTTAAGAAATGCCCGAATACTTTCGGAAAATTTCCCCTCTCTCCGTGTAAACACACAAATATACTTATCCACTCTAATCACCGCTCCTTTCAATAGCGTTGGAGTAATTATTTGATCACTCTATTGTTCTTCAGTTCTCTCATCACACACGCAACCTGCTCATCCGTTGTCTGCTCATCTGAATTCACCTTTATTAAATATTCAGACGGTGGTTCAAACGGACTATCGTCAGTTATTGGTACGTCACGCTCAACATACACCCACTGCGGATGTACAAGTAGATCGACCTCGCGTCGGATCCGCTCAAGTGGTGAAATAACTGCAACAATAACCAGGCCATACTGCGCTTGAAATCGGGCAAATGAAGCAATGCGGCGATTGTTCTCAATACGGTCACCAATGCCCAGTCCAAGATCCCTGCCAATTGAGCGCCGTACTTCATCACCATCAAGCACCATGCCGCCGATCTTTGCGTGGAGTGCCTTCGCAAGTGTTGTCTTGCCTGACCCAGTCTGGCCGGTGAGCCAAATTACTGGATGCGCTAGCAATGAAACTTCGCGCTCTGAGACAGAGTCACGTTGTGCTTCCTCCAAAATCGCAAATCCCCGGCTCGAACCGATCACATCCGCACCAAGTTCAAAAAATCGCTTAGCATCGTCAAACGTTGTGATACCACCGGCAACCTTTAATTTTGTATTCTTCAGGTGCTGTTTAATAATCAGAACTTCCGCTTCAGATACCCGGTTGCCAACACCCGTTGCTGTCTTGAGAAAATCAACTTTTTCCAACTCAACAAACTGTGTAACAGTAGCAAGTTCTACATCGCGAAGAAATGGTGACTCAATTATTATCTTTAAGCCAATTTTCCTAACTCTGGCGCATTGAACAATATCCTTAACTTCCTCTAAAAGATATAACGGGTTAGGATTGCGTATTAATGAAACATTTAAACATACATCAACCCAACGTGCTCCGCTGCACCAAGCAGAATGCATATCCATGATCTTACGAGGCAGTATGTGCTGATTCCCGTACGGAAATCCCACAGTGGTGCCAACGACTATTCCATGTTCTAAAACAAGATCAATAGCCAACTTAACAAAAACCGGCGGTACATATATCGTGCGCACGCGGTTTTCAATAGCTCGCTGGCAAAAAACCCGAATCTCTTTTACTGATACATATGGATGTATCAGCGTAAAGTCGATATGTTTCCGTAAAAAATCTGCATCTATTACCATCTCAGCTCCTTGCGGAAGAGTTTATAACCAAAGTGGAGAAGCATTGGTTGAGCAATGCGAGTTATCGTTTCACCATCTCCTTCAGATAAACGCACGGCCTGTTTGTGATTGTGATTAGTTTCAAAGGTTGGAATTGAAAATTCTGCCTTTTCGATCTGACAGAAGTCCAACACCTCGTGCAATGCCCGCTCCGGATCATTAACCAAATCCTCATACTGAATTATCAAGTAGCGCTGTAAATACTTTTGCATTGACAGCACCATTATATTCGCCCGCAACCATTGTTCAGCAGCCTCCTCAATCGTGGTGAAATGGCTTCCATACTGCGGACGTTCAGGATCGTACTTCCGTTTCCGGACGATACCTTCTGAAACCGCATACCCATTGCGAACGATTGCAATAAAGTACGCGTCCGGGAAATATGCCTGAATTAACCGTGCACGAAGTGTGTCTGCAGGACTTTTTGCGATCAAACGCTCACCATTCAGGACAAACTGAGAAAAAACCCTCTTCACTTGCGCAGCATCATCCTCATTATAATCATCTTCCGTGTAATGGTTACAGAACTGGAACTTCGGATGCGCCCACAACCGGAACGTATCGTTGCACACGTGGTGGGTCATGATTGGCGGCATACCGTCTAAATCATGATTATCAATCGATGGTCCGTTCAATCCTCCATCCTGTAAAAGGGTATCCCGCAGAATCGTCGTACCGCTGTTACAGCAGCCGATTATAAAAATCGGCTTTTTAATTTCCGGTAGTTTTCGTTTTTTCATATCACGAACCTCACTTTCTTCAATTTCAGAAAAAAAACGGGTAAGCCGAGTGGCTCACCCGTCTCGCTAATGTCCTCCTTTATCCATAGTTATACGATACGCTCCAAGGTCAAGAATCTTCGCCACGTATTCACGAGCGGTTTCGTAATCCACATCACAAAAATGCTGGAACCAGAGCTTGGTCAATTCCTCGCCATCGAGCATGTCCTGCTCATGAAGTTCGGGACACTTCTTGAGAAGCATCTGAAACGCGGGAGATCCGGGGAGCGGAACTAAGCACGCGGCAAATATCTCATCAAATCCTATGTCACCCTTGAGCTCCCGGACAAACTCATACGTATCCTCCATAGACCATTTGTCCTCACCCGGCAAACCAAGTACAAATGATGGAGTAATCTTAATGGAGTTTTGTTCAAGCAATCTGGCTGCTCTCCAACAATCGCTTGGTGAAAACCATTTGCCTTTTCCCACCGTTTTCGCGAGATGCTCATCTCCCGTTTCAATGCCGAGAAAAACATGCTTCACCGGCAACTGCCTGAGTAAATCCACTGTCTCGCTACCGATGTTTTGAGAAGCTGAAAATATATGCCATGAAACAAGAGGCGTAACCACGGATTGCGTCCGTGTCCGAGCACGTACGAGCTTTCGTAGCCACAAAGTATTCTGGGTGAACTGGTCATCAAACGAAACTACGTAGTTCACGCGATAATCCAGCTCAAGACGTGATATCTCTTCCCAGATTGCCTTTGGATCCCGGTATTGAATGCATCCTGCCGGAGGACGCTGCCTGCCGCAAAAGATGCATTGAAACTCGCACCCCTGGGATGTGTTGATATTGGTACCTCTCTTATGGTGCCAACCTGGATGCTGATGCTGGAAGTTTTTCATATACACCTCCAGACCAACAAACCGTTTCCTGTCAGGTATGGGAAGTTTGTTCAAATCAGGCGTACGATTGTACACAATCGCCGGTGACTTTTGTACAGCGCCAATTTCTCCGCGTACTATCTCAGCAAACAGTTCCTCGCCATACCCTACAACGATATAGTCAACTACATCTGACCGATTCTTGAGAATGAGCTCAGGTAATTCCGAAGCGTATACGCCGCCAAAAATTACGATGCAGTCCCGCTCCTTTGCTGCCTGTGCAATTTGTAACGCAGACGCATAGTTGAACATCTTGGTCTCAATGCCAACAAACGCACCTGGCTGTAGTTGATCAATGATTTGCTGAACAGACAAAAGTTCTCCATCAAGAACCTGAATCGTCGCGTCGGGAAATTTACTCTGGCAGTACGTAGCGATTGAAATCAATCCAATCGGTGCATAGCATGCAGATCGTGAATTACTCACATATCCTTCGCTCCGCGGTGCCTGAATAAGCTGTATGTGCATTATGAATCTCCTCTCTGAGATAATAGCAACGCAATCCAATCGAACTGCATTAACTGTTTTTATCTCTTTTCCTGACCATTTCCATAAAAGCCATTTTCACTCCTGTAAAGCGCATCTCGTGTTCCGAATTCAATATATACAACGTATATGCTATCAGACCATGCTTGGGAATATGATGCCAAAAAAGTTGAAGACAAAATGGACAACGCTTAATAATCGCGCCAGGTACTATGTGACCACGTGTAGCTCTACGAAATGATTCTCGTTTACTCGAAAAACCAACTGCCAACGAAAAGGCATCAAGATCACTCAAATCAACACAGCACAAGGGACACTTACGTTCCCATTGATGACATTTCTCTTCATTGCTCAAATCTTCTGACAAATCTTCACCCCAATCCAGCCAGTAATCCTTATAGCACAACATCACAATGCTCCTTTACCAATCATCAATGTAATTATGTCCGATTTCTGAACTATCCATTGCCAGTATATAAAAACAACACTGGCTACAAGAATCCTGACTCACTCTTTCTTTCGGCTGCAGCAGACGAAATTTCTTTTTTTCTTCTCCTTGAGATCGCCACACCTGCTTGATAATGACCGGGAAATCATTCGTGTTTTGTATCCCTCCACTTTTAAGGATACTAACTCCGGCGAATTCCCACCTATCAAGAAATTCTTTTGCTCTTGAGTCCATATCGTGGCCCCAACAAATCACGACAATGCACAGAAAAAGAAGCATAAATACCAAACGAGATCCACTTTTTCTGTCAACTGACTCGTCATATGTATCGCCATACATACGATTTCTCCTTTATTTAATTGTCAAAGTACTATTGTTTTCCCTTGACAATATAGAATACCTATAGTACTGTAAAGTGTGTCGTGACATTTCGACGACACTCCCCCTTTTTACTACCGCTAACGTTTGTCATTCCGAGCAAAGCCGAGGAATCTCGCTTAACATACACTTTTGCATTAACTGAGATACTTCACTTCGTTCAGTATGACAATGAAAAATATGAAACAACTCTTATCACTATTCAATCTCCGCTCTGTAGAAGCTTCGTTATATGAAACTCTTTTTTACCATGGGATGATGAGTGCTTCTAAGCTCGCAAAAAAAGTAAGTGTCAGTCGTACATCTGTGTATGACCTTTTAGAACGGCTTGTTGAACTAGGACTTGTTATTGAAACAGCAAAAGCAGGGATCAAAATGTTCACCGTACAACCTCCAAAAAAATTAAAATTACTTCTCAAGGAAAAACAAAGTGCAATTGAAAATGCAAATACTACACTGGATCATTTCCAAAAACTTTATACTTCACAGCAACAAAGCATCAGACCCCAACTTGAAATCTATGAAGGTAAACAAGCCCTCCAACAGATGATGAAAGATATGCTCCTCTATCGGGATATGACTGTGTATGCATTTTGGCCAATTGCACATATTATGAAACTGTTATCACCACAATTTATCAAACAGTTTCACCAAGAAAGAATAAACAGAAACGTACAATTGAAAGTCATCTGGCCGAAAAGCCAAATGAATATAGTAAAACAAAATTCATTTCTTACGCCAAATCAGACAGAAAAACGCGAAGCTCGTATTGCTCCGGAAACTATGGACTGCTCTCTCGGATACTCAATTTATGGCAACACAGTCAGATATCTCTCATCATCAAAAGAAAACTTTGGATTTCTGGTCCAAAGTCAAGAATTAGTAACAATGATGAAAAGCCAGTTTAACGCCATCTGGTCAATATCCAAACCTTACAAACCTTTACGGCATACCAGACATGTAAAAAAAGCTAATTAACGACAAGGACCGTGTTAATAGATTCAAAAAATGGTAGAAAAATGGAAATAACTCCATTTTTTATTATCTTTGTCTAAATTTTCTAATACGATCAACTTCTTTTAATTGTTGCTTTCGTAATCTAATATTCTTTGGTGTAATTTCTAAATATTCATCCTCGCTCATTATTTCCATCCCACTCTCAATAGTTAATTCAATTGGTGGGGTTAATGAAATAGCATCATCTGCGCCTGATGCACGCATATTAGTTAATTGTTTACCTTTGATAGGGTTAACAGTCATTTCATCGCCCTTGGAAGAGTTTCCAATGACCATACCTTCATATAATTCAACATTTGGTCCAATATATAGCTGCCCACGAGTTTGTAGATTATATAACGAAAATCCTAAAGCTTTACCTGCAACCATAGAAGCCATTGATCCAGTGCTTCTTTTTTTAATATTACCAGCATGTGGTTTAAATTCTAACACCCTTGCAGCCATTATTCCTTCACCTCTAGTATCAACAATAAATTCACCACGATAACCAAGTAGCCCTCTCGTAGGGATTTCAAAAAATAAACGTACTTGTTTATCATCTTGTTGCATATCTACCATCCTACCGCCACGCTTAGAAAGTTTCTCAATAACCGGTCCAGAAAATTCTGAAGGAATATCAATAGTCAATTCTTCAAATGGCTCAAACAATTTACCTTCAATTTCTTTGGTAATGACCTGTGGCTGAGAAATTTGCATCTCATACCCCTCTCTTCTCATATTTTCTAACAAAATTGCGATATGCATCTCACCTCTTCCACGAATTGGGTAACGATCCTTATTAGAAAAATCTATCGCTAAACCAACATTAACTTCTAATTCTTTTTTTAATCTATCACGTAACTGACTATTGGTTACTTTTGTACCATCTTGGCCTGCAAAAGGAGAATTATTAACCAGCATATCGAGAGATATTGTCGGCTCATCAATGAGAATTGCCGGCAATGCTTCCTGATCTTCTGACTCACATATTGTTTCACCAATATCAATATCCGAAATACCGGCCACCATAATTATATCACCAGCTTTTGCTTTTTCAACTTCTTGTCTTTCAAATCCATGAAAAGTAAATATTTTTGTAATAATTGATTTTCTATTTTCACCTTTTGAATTTTTAATATTAATTTTTTGGGCTTTAGAGATAGTACCTTCATAAATACGACCTATTGCTAGACGACCAAGATAATCATCATAACCTAAGTTAAATGGTTGCATACGAAGTTGTGCTTCTGTATCGTGGGGAGAAGGTGATACATGTTTTATTATAGTATCAAGCAATGGCATAATATTATCCGAATTATCATCTAAATTTACTTTAGCCATACCATCTATACCAATAGCGTAAATCGTGACAAAATCTAACTGTTCGTCATGTGCACCAAGATCCATAAATAACTCTAGGACTTGATCATGAACTTTTTTAGGATTAGCAGCTGGTTTATCTATTTTATTTAATACTACAATCGGTTTTAAACCTATTTCTAATGACTTTTTCAAAACAAAACGTGTTTGAGGCATTGGCCCTTCTTGAGCATCAACAATAAGCAATACTGAATCAATAGAACGCAAAACGCGCTCAACTTCTGAACTAAAGTCGGCATGGCCCGGCGTATCAACAATATTAATTTTTGTATCTTTGTAGATCACTGATGCATTCTTGGCATAGATCGTAATGCCCCGTTCCTGTTCTAATGTATCAGAATCCATACTTACTCCATCCTCAACCATACCAGTCTGTTTCATCATTGCATCAACCAAAGTAGTCTTTCCATGGTCTACATGAGCTATGATAGCTATATTTCTTGTTTCTTTATAATTCATACTACGATATTGTAAAAAAATAAACCAGTCTTAAACTGACCTAGTTATTAACGCTAAATATAACATAATATAATAAAATGTCAATACTTACTGTATATTTTAAGCTATTTTTGATAAAATACATTCATGGTTATAGTATTAGAAACTGATATTGCAAACCTACCCAAGGTTGGTGAAAAAATCAGTAAAAAAATTAATAAACTTGGAATTCATAACATTATGGATTTACTTTTTTATTACCCAAGTCGTTACGATGATTTCAGCAAAATTACTGACATTGTAAAATTAAAAATAGGTGAAACAGCAACCATCAAAGGACAAGTAAGTCTAATTGCTAATAAACGTGCCTGGAGAAGAAAAATGTATATTACTGAATGTTTAATAAATGATACTACAGAAAGCCTCAAAATAATTTGGTTTAACCAACCATTTATTACCAAAATGATAAAACAAGGCGATGAAGTATTTTTTTCTGGTAAAATCGAATCAACTAAATACGGCTTACAGATGGTAAACCCATCTTACGAAAAAGAAAAAAAAGATCAAACACATACAGCAAGAATTGTTCCTGTCTACCCACTAACTGAGAAATTGACAGCTAAACAAGTCCGATATCTTATCAAATCTGTACTACCTCTTGCTGAAAAAATTGAAGAATGGTTACCTGAAAATATTTTAAAAAAATATAAATTACTACCGATTCATCAAGCTATCAGAGAAGTACATTTTCCTACTAATATAAAAACGTTAGCCCAAGCAAGGACCAGACTTAAATTTAATGAACATATACTTATTCAACTTAAAACTGAAGGCATAAGAAAAAAAATATCTGGCCAAAAATCTCCAGCGACTATATTCAACGAAGTATTGACAAAAAAATTTGTTTCCTCTCTCCCATTTACATTGACAAATAGTCAGAAACAATCTGCCTGGGAAATACTTCAAGAACTAAATGAAAAACAACCCATGAACAGACTACTGCAAGGTGACGTAGGATCTGGTAAAACTGTAGTAGCTGCTCTAGCAATGTTAAATGTAATTGATAATAAATACCAATGTGCCTTGATGGCCCCAACTGAAATTCTCGCCAACCAACACTATAAAACTATTAAATCACTTTTTAATAAATTCGATATAAAAATTGCCTTACTCACCAGAACAAAAAAAATATTTTCTGATGAAGAAATATCACAGAAAGAATTATTAGAAAATATTGAAAATCATAAAGCAGATATTATAATTGGCACACACTCTTTGATCCAACAAAAAGTAAATTTTAATAAATTAGGGCTAGTAGTCGTAGACGAACAGCATCGTTTTGGCGTTGACCAACGAAAACTATTAAAACAAAAAAATCAAATAGAAAACAAAGACCAAATGCCCCATTTATTATCGATGACTGCCACCCCTATTCCTCGATCTCTTGCACTAACCCTATACGGAGATTTAGATCTGTCTTTAATTACTGAAATGCCAAAAAATAGAAAAGAAATAATTACAAAAATTGTAGGCGCAAATAACCGAGACAATACCTATAATTTTATTGCTGAAGAAATAAAAAAAGAACGTCAAGTATTTGTGATCTGCCCTCTTATAGAAGAATCCGATAAACTAGGTGTAAAAGCTGCTACCGCAGAATTTAAAAAATTATCCGAAGATATATTTCCCAACCTAAATATTGGATTACTACATGGTAAATTAAATAAAGATGAAAAACAAAAAGCAATGGATAATTTCGAAGATAACAAAACAAATATATTGGTTGCTACTTCTGTAGTAGAAGTCGGAGTTGATATACCCAATGCTACTATTATGATGATAGAAGGAGCTGACAGGTTTGGATTAGCTCAATTACATCAATTTAGAGGGCGTGTTGGACGATACAAACATCAATCATATTGTTTTCTATTTACTGATTCTCAAAGTGATAAAACGTTTGAAAGACTAAAAGCATTAATTGAATCACACAATGGTTTTGAAATTGCTGAAAAAGACTTAGAATTACGTGGTTCTGGTGAAATATATGGACTTAAGCAATCTGGTTTTCCAAACTTGAAAATTGCTTCTTTGACTGATTTTGTGATAATCAAGCAGACAAAAGAAGCTGCTAAGATAATTTTTTCTACAGATCCAGAACTTAACAAGTTAAGTAATTTAAAACAAAGATTAGAATATTTTTCCCAAACTGTTCATTTGGAATAGTATTGACAAAAAACAAGTTTTCATATATTTTTAAATACATATTCTATATACAGATGGGTTTGAGTAGGTATGAACTATGGCGGTTTCCTCTCAAACCCTCCGTATTACTAATAGTATATAACTAAAACTAACCATAAAACACAACACAAAATAACCAAAAAATGTTTTGAAAGGGGGATAACTATTCAAACAACCAAGACAAATTGTACTTACAAACTTTTAACCTTTAAGGGAAACCGCCATGGAAGATAAAGGACCAACAGATGGCCCAATTGGACCAAGGATAGATCCACTACAAATTGCGAAATCATTACGCATATCAGGAACAAGAAGTCACAACGATGATGCTTCTGAAATGACAGTACCTGATGAAGCCGTTAAGATAAGTCTACTAGAAGCGACGAATCGTAATACGATTCAACAAGAACTAGATAAAAATTGTCACAAAAAATGGGACGAAATAACTTGCACAAAATGCGGATGTGAAATTCCGCTAGCTCGCCGTCAAGCCGTTGCTGGTGTGACTCGATGCGTTGTTTGCCAATCCTTACTAGAGTGAGCCATCTACTTCAACACTGAAGAAAATCCTTTTTTCTATAAATTAGCGATTTTATTATATAAGATCGCTTTTTTTTATAGTAAATTTATAATTGCTTCTGTAATACTATCTTATGCAATAAGTAGTATTTTTTTAAATTATTTTTATACTATATAATCTTTAATTATTTCACTAATAGTATCCGAAGTAATAATATTAATATTATCCACTTTGATATTTAACTTTGTTTTCGGCATTACAATTTTTTTAAACCCCATTTTTTTCAATTCTTCCATTCTTTTATCTACTTGGCTTACTGTTCTGAGCTCGCCTCCGAGCCCGACTTCTCCAAAAGTTGCAGTTGTCTTTGATATCAATTTATTTTTGAATGCAGAAGCTATTGCCAAACAAACCGCCAAATCTACAGATGGCTCTGATATTTTAAATCCACCAGCGACATTTACATGAATATCTTGATTCCCTAAAAATAAACCGGCCTTCTTAATCAATACTGCTATTAGCATCTGTAATCTATTTATATCAATACCATTAGCCCTGCGTTGAGGATACCCAAATGCAGTACGTGTTACTAAAGCCTGTATCTCCACTAAAAATGATCTAGACCCCTCTACTACAGCAGTCACTACTGATCCAGGGGAGTCTGTCTTACGATCTGATAAAAATATCTTAGATGGATTTGTTACTTCTTTCAAACCACCTGATTGCATATCAAAGACGCCAACCTCAGAAGTTGAGCCAAACCTATTTTTTACTGCCCGTAGTATTCTAAATGCATGATATCGATCACCTTCTAAATATAATACCACATCTACTAGATGTTCTAATGTTCTTGGACCAGCAACACTACCATCTTTAGTAACATGACCAATAAGTATTATTGGGATTTTTTTATCCTTGGCTATCTCTGCCAACTTTGCTGTAACAGCTTTTACCTGACTAATACTACCTGCTTCAGACTCTATTTCAGAATAATTCAAAGTCTGAATAGAATCAATTATAACTAAATCTGGATCATGCTTTTCTATAGTTGCTAGGATAGTATCAAGACTAGTCTCACCGATAAATTTCAGATTGGTAGTACTCAATCCAAGTCTGGTAAATCTAATTTTTACCTGGGCTGATGATTCTTCTCCTGAAACATATAAAACCTGTTTATCTCCGGTAGCCAAATTACCTCCAGCCTGTAAAGCTAAAGTTGATTTACCTACTCCTGGATCTCCTCCTAACAATATTAAGCTTCCAGATACAATACCTCCACCTAATACTCGATCAAACTCATATATACCACTTTTTAACCTATGTTCATTTTTAATATCTACTTCAGCCAAAACTTCCAACTCAGCAGATTCTGACTTGTTATTACTAATATTTTTTGTTTTTTTAATAATTGATTGTTCGCCAAGAGACCCCCACTCACCACACTCCGTACACCTACCCTGCCATTTGGGATATTGAGCATCACATTTATTACATGTATGAATTATTTGTTGTCCTTTGCTCATAAATAAAATTTCTACTTAAAATAGATTATAACATCTAAATTAATGACTAGCTATATGTATGAAGTTTTTTTAATAATATATTGTTTTTATCTACAATAACTTTCCTTAAAATTTCCAATCGCATCAGGGACATTGAGACCGCCAGTGGCCCAAATTATATTATCATCCTGAAGAGTGACAAACATAACAACACAATTCTTATTTTTTCCAAAACATTCTGTGCCCATTAATAAATTACCAGTTGCATTCTCTTTAAGTGAACCGCAATTATAATCATCTTTTGCATATACATTTAATATTTCTCCTGTTGTAGGGTAATAAACTTGAAGAGGATCACTTACTGTAAACCTTTCAACCTTCACATAGTTTAATGTTGTATCAAAAATAGCTATACATGCTTCACCATCTCCACTTCGTATACTTGTACAATCTCTATTAGTATCTGGAGAGCCACAATTTAACATAGACTTATTATTAGTACACATATTAGTTCCATGCCATATTAATTGCTCCTCTAAACAATCGTATCTTCCACCAGGCTCTTCAGGTCGACATTCCATACCAATTTCACATCCTCCCTTATAAACACATTTAAATGTGACTTTCTCTATTTCCGGCGTACTTGGGATATCTTGAGTTAATGTCAACGTCCCATGATCACCACATGAAGTCTTTCCAGCAACATCTGGCACTGCATCAGCAGTGCATTCTTCAGGCACCGGCGCAATATTAGCCAAATCAAGCCCAGGTACTTTCAAAGTAGTAATATTTGGATTGATTAGATTCAGTAAGACATACGCCCC
>SWBW01009508.1_pt2 | contig 160063 bp, 168 predicted proteins | sample 4693041 | NCBI WGS metagenome assembly SWBW01 (sample SAMN10267271, study PRJNA491770) | bioreactor metagenome | isolation source: DHS bioreactor inoculated with marine methane seep sediment | place: Japan: Omine Ridge, Nankai Trough | collected 2006-05-06 | reverse complement strand
CCCCCCCCACATACAAAAACCCCCGGCACCGGGCCGGGGGTGAACGTCACTGAAGGTTACGAGGTTCAGCTGCCCCAGGTGCGCACCACGCCACAATCCATGTGGACGAAGTTGGAGCCGGAGTACTTGCCGACGCCGCCGGCGTGGCAGGCGGTCGCGGCCTTGAAGATCTGGCCGACCGAGCGGTTCTTCAGGCGCAGGTCGGCGGCCTGGCCTTTCATGTGCAGCGAGTTCTTGGCCACGCCGCGCGAGCGCGAGCGCAGCATCGCGTTGGTCTCGGGGCTGCGGTAGCCCGAGAGCAGCATGTAGGGTTCGCTCACGTCGAGCAGCGAATGCGCGGCGGCCATGATGTCGACGGTGCGGGTATCGATGCCGATCGACTTGTCGATCCGCCAGTCGCGCATGAAGTAATTGACCTCTTTCAGCGCTTCCTTGATGTACTGGCCTTCGATCCAATAGATCGTGTCGATCGACTCCCCGGTGCGGCCCGAGTACATGGCGACGCGGCGGATATCGCCCCCGCCACGCAGGAACCCGGCTGCTTTGGAGAAGGTCGGGGCGGCGCTGACGGCGGTGGCCGCGAAAGCGCCCAGCATAGCACGACGGCTAAGCCCGATAGAGCTCGATTTGATCATCTGTCCCAGTCGTCCCGTATTCTGCCTGCCCGCACCGCTTCGTTCGCGCGGCACGAGTGCTTTTGCACCGTGTCCCCAGGCGCAGGGACGTTATGGCATACAACGAATCGTCGGCCAAGTCCGTTTTCGCCAGCCCCGCGATGGCCAAGAAAAATCGGCAGGATTTTGCTGAAATTGCTGAAAACCTGGTTAATTGTGGCCAGATTGTCGCACGGCGCACCGGGCCTGCGGCAAATGCCGGGTCTGGCGTCTTTGTGAGTGGACACCCCCGCCGGGCATGGCAAAATCACCGCTACCGGGACTCCCGCCCCTTTTTTTGAGCCGGGAACGAGGGATAGAACCATGCCGCTGCCGCGTCTGCGCACGCCCATTTTGCATTCGATTGCCACCGTCGCGCTGCTGGCCTTTGCCGCGCCCGGTCTGGCGCAAGACACCGACCTGAAATTCCCCGCTTTCGCCCAGGCCGTGGCCGAAGCCGCGCTGGGGGCCGACGAGGTGGGCGCCTATTACCGGGCGAACGGCTACCAGCCGATCTGGACCGGGGCGAGCGAGGCCGAGCGGGCCCGGCTGACGGCGCTGCTCAAGGTGATCCTGTCGGCCGAGGATCACGGGTTGCCCGCCGCGGCGTTCGATACCACCGAGCTGCGCCAGATGATGCGCAAGATCTCCAGCCCGCGCGAGCAGGGCCGTGTCGAGGTGGCGCTGAGCACCCTGTTCCTGACCTACGCCCACCAGATCCAGACCGGTATTCTGACGCCGAAGAAGATCGACGCGGGCATGGTGCGCGATCCGCACCGGCGCGACGGCACCGAGCTGCTCAATGCCTTCATGACCGCCGAGAACCCCGAGGCGTTCATGCATTCGCTGGTGCCGACCTCGGATGAATACGCCCGCCTGATGCACAAGAAATTCGAGCTCGAGCGGCGTATCGCCGCCGGGGGCTGGGGGCCGACGGTGCAGGCCGGGGCGCTCAAGCCCGGCGAATCCGGCCTCGCCGTGGTGCAGCTGCGCAACCGGCTCAACGCGATGGGCTACCTCGACCGCTCGGCCACCATCACTTACGATTCCGACATCCAGCGCGCGGTGCAGCTGTTCCAGGAAAACGCCGGGCTGAACGCCGACGGCGTGGCCGGCCCGGCGACGATCAAGGCGATCAACGTGCCGATGGAAGACCGGCTGAAGTCGATCATCGTGGCGATGGAGCGCGAGCGCTGGCTGTCGATCGACCGGTCGCAGCGCTACATTTGGGTCAACCTCACCGATTTCACTGCCCGCGTCATCGACGGCGGCAAGATCACCTTCGAGACCCGCTCGGTGGTGGGCCAGAACCGGACCGACACCCGCACGCCTGAGTTCTCCGATGTGATGGAGCACCTGATCATCAACCCGAGCTGGAACGTGCCGCGCTCGATCGCGGTGAACGAATACCTGCCCGGCATGATCGCGTCGGGCGGGGGCAGCGCCGGGCACCTGCAGCTGATCGACGGCGCGGGGCGCGTGGTGCCGCGCTCGGCGATCAACTGGGAGGGGGTGTCGCCCGCGTCCTTCCCCTATGATCTCAAGCAGCCGCCGTCGAGGGGCAACGCGCTGGGGCTGGTGAAGTTCATGTTCCCCAACCGCTATAACGTCTACCTGCACGACACCCCCTCCAAAGGGCTGTTCCAGAACGAGGTACGGGCCTATTCGCACGGCTGCGTCCGGCTGCAAAAACCATTCGATTTCGCCTACACGCTGCTCGCGGCGCAGGAGGAGGATCCGGTGGGGTATTTCCAGTCGGTGCTGCGCACCGGGCGCGAGACCCAGGTGAACCTCGAAACCCCGGTGCCGGTGCACCTGGTCTATCGCACGGCCTTCTCCGATCTGCGCGGGCAGATGAGCTACCGCGCCGACATCTACGGCCGCGACGCCAAGGTCTGGGCCGCGCTGGAAGAGGCGGGCGTGCGTCTGCCCGGTTTCGAAAGCTGAGCCGTGCGGCAATCGCCGCGCCCATGACCGCGCCCCGTCACCGGCGGCGCGGTCATTATTCTGTTTCCTTGGACCGGCAAAACGACTAAACGGGCGTCGCCCGTGGGGGGCTGAACTTGGGAACAAAGATGACGCAGGACGTCCGGAGCCGTATCATCGAGATCATTGCCGAACAGGCCGTGCTGGACCCGTCTGACGTGTCGCTCGACCAATCTCTCGACGACCTCGGGATCGATAGCCTCGGCCTGGTCGAGGCGATCTTCGCGATCGAGGAAGCCTTTGACATCTCGGTGCCCTTCAACGCCAACGACCCATCCGAGAGCGACTTCGACATCTCGTCGGTGCGCGCCATCGTCGACGCGGTGGCGGGGCTGGTCGCCGTGCAGAAGGGCTGAGCGGCGTGCGGCGCGTGGTGATCACTGGCGCAGGCACGATCAACGCGCTCGGCACCGATGTGGCCTCGACCATGGCGGCGATGAAAGAGGGGCGCTCGGGGATCGGTCCGCTCGACTTTCGCGATGTCGACCGGCTGACCGTCCGCATCGGCGCGCAGATCAAGGGCTATGACCCCGAAGCGCATTTCAACCGTCAGCAGATTGCGCTCTATGACCGGTTCACCCAGTTCGCCCTGCTTGCCGCGCGCGAGGCGCTGGGGCAGGCGGGGCTGAGTTTTTCCGGCAGCCTGGCCGACCGCTCCGGGGTGATCCTGGGCAATTCCGGCGGCGGGCTGAACACGCTCGACGACAATTACCGCACCGTGTTCGAAGAGGGCAAGAACCGCGTCCACCCGTTCGTCGTGCCCAAGCTGATGAACAACGCCGCCGCCAGCCAGGTGTCGATGGCGTGGAACCTGCGGGGCCCGAGCTTTACCGTGGCCTCGGCCTGTGCCTCGTCGAACCACGCGATGGGCCAGGCGCTGTTGATGATCCGCGCCGGGCTGGCCGATGTGATGGTCACCGGCGGCTCCGAGGCGATGCTGTGCTTTGGCGGGATCAAGGCCTGGGAAGGGCTGCGGGTGATGTCGAAAGACGCCTGCCGCCCGTTCTCGGCCAACCGCAACGGCATGGTGCAGGGCGAGGGCGCGGCGGTGTTCGTGTTCGAGGCGCTGGAGCACGCAGTCGCGCGCGGCGCCGAGATCCTCGCCGAGGTGGCGGGCTTCTCGATGACCGCCGACGCGGCCGATATCGTCATGCCCAGCCGCCAGGGCGCGGCGCGCGCGATCTCGGGTGCGATGCGCGACGCGGGGCTGAACCCGGAGGACGTGGGCTACATCAACGCGCACGGCACCGGCACGGCGGCGAACGACAAGGTCGAGAGCGCGGCGGTGGCCGATGCCTTCGGGCCGCATGCCGACCGGGTGATGATTTCGTCCACCAAGTCGATGCATGGCCATATCATCGGCGGCACCGGGGCGGTCGAGCTGGTGGCGGCGCTGATGGCGCTGCGCGAGGGCGTGATCGCGCCGACGATCGGCTACGAAGAGCCCGACCCGGAATGCGCGCTCGACGTGGTGCCCAACGTGGCGCGCGAGGCGAAGGTGAGCGCGGTGCTGTCCAACGCCTTCGCGTTCGGCGGGCTCAATGCGGTTCTGGCGTTGAAGAAAGCGCCATAAGTTACAGGACTTCCAACAAAAAGCCGCCACGCGGGCTCCGCGCGACGGCTTGTTTTTTTGGCCGGGACCGGCCCCGGTCGACGTTACTCGGTCGCGGCGGGCGCGGCCTCGGGGGCGGCGGCCGGCGCCGGCACGGGGGCATCGGCAGCGGTCGGCAGCACCGGGATCGAGAGGCTGTCGAACGCCTTGGTGAAGCCCTTCAGCGAAACCGGGATCTGCAGGCGCAACGGCTGGCGGCGGTTGTCGGGCAGGAAGGCCACGAGGTTCAGCCGCATCACGGTGCCGGCCTTAAAGGCGGTCACGTCATCGGGGGTGAAGCGCAGCTGCGAGGTGCAGACATCGGGCAGGCAGCGGTAGAAGGCGTAGGCCTTGGTCAGCCCCTCGTCGACGCCGATCGAGATCCCCTCGGGCAGGTAGATCCCCAGGTCGGTGGGCAGGGCGATCTCGCCCGAGGCGGCGGCCGGGCTGCCGGCGGGCTGGCGGCCGATGGCGATCTTGCCGACCGGGTTATCCTGCGCGTCTTTCAGCACCTGGACCATCCGGCAGGGGTCGTCGCCGGCCTCGCCCTCGGGCAGGCGCAGGCATTCGCGCTGCCAATCGTCGAACTGTTCGTCGACATAGGTTTCGAGGGTGATCGTGCCGGCGGGCGCGGCGGCAACCTCGGCCGGTGCGGCTACCTCGGCCGGTGCGGCGGGCTCGGCCGGTGCGGTGGCCGTGTCCTGCGCCATGGCGGGGCCGGCGAAGGCGACGAGCGCCGCGAGGCCCAGTGATTTGAAAAGATCGGACATGAACGGATTCCCCTGTCTGTGAACGCTTTGCCGGCTGCTTAGCATGGGCGCACCGGGCTGTCAGGGCGAAATCGCGTGAGCGACCCGGCGGATGGTGAATATCGCCGATCGGGCCGGGGCGTTTGGATCCTGATGCGGCGCGTCTGGCGTGGCTGCTGCCGTGCGCGTCCGGTCGGGCCGGGGGGGATTGAAAAGGGCCCGCAACGCGGACCCTTCCTTCGGGTTTTGCCCCGAAAATTCTTGCTCCCTGTCGGACTTGCCGACGTATGGCGGGACGCTACGACAGAAGGTCGCAGGGGTCAACTGGTCAAAGTTGACGTTGGGGTATTTTTGATCGGCGCCACTCGTGCGGGCCAGTCGCCTGCAATCGCGAGAAAAAAGCCGCGCCAAAAAGGCGCGGCCAGTCTGACAGGGAGGAAGTCATCCGGGCGGAAGAGGACATGTGCCCGGATGAATTCACTCTGGCACGGATAGGTTAAATTAGTATTGTGATTGCAAAGAGTTTTGAGGGGGAGATGCGCAAAGCATGGAAGATCGGGTATTCATCGGCGGCGGTGGCGAGAATTACGGCGTCCAACAGGGCCTGCTTCTGAAATACGCCAACCGGCACGGGCTGATCGCGGGGGCCACCGGCACCGGCAAATCGGTCACGCTGCAGATCCTCGCCGAAGGGTTCTCGAAGGCCGGCGTGCCGGTGTTCCTGTCGGACGTGAAGGGCGACCTGTCGGGGCTGGCCGATGCGGGGAGCGACACGTTCAAGTTGCATGCCGCCTTCACCGAGCGCGCCGCCAAGATCGGCTTTGACGATTACGCCTACGAGGCTTTTCCGGTCACCTTCTGGGATCTGTTCGGCCAGCAGGGCCACCCGATCCGCACCACCGTGGCCGAGATGGGCCCGCTCTTGCTGGCCCGCCTGCTGGAGCTGACCGAGGCGCAGGAAGGCGTGCTCAACATCGCCTTCAAGGTGGCCGACGAACAGGGCCTGCCGCTGCTCGACCTTGCCGATTTGCGCGCGCTCCTGCTCTGGGTCGGGCAGAACGGCGACGACCTTTCGCTCGAATATGGCAATGTCGCCACCTCGTCGGTCGGCGCGATCCAGCGCGCGCTGCTGGTGCTGGAAAACCAGGGCGGGGAAAACCTGTTTGGCGAACCGGCGCTGGAGCTGTCCGACCTGATGCGCACCGACCCCGACGGGCGCGGGCGGATCTCGATCCTGTCGGCCGACACGCTGATGGCCTCGCCCCGGCTCTATGCCACCTTTCTGCTGTGGCTGCTGTCGGAGCTGTTCGAGGAGCTGCCCGAGGTGGGCGACCCGGACAAGCCCAAGCTGGTGTTTTTCTTCGACGAGGCGCACCTCTTGTTTGACGACGCGCCCAAGGCGCTGGTCAACAAGGTCGAGCAGGTGGCGCGGCTGATCCGCTCGAAGGGGGTGGGGGTGTATTTCATCACCCAGAGCCCCACCGACGTGCCCGACGACATCCTCGGCCAGCTCGGCAACCGCGTCCAGCACGCCTTGCGCGCCTTCACCGCGCGTGACCGCAAGGCACTGCGCCAGGCCGCCGAGACCTACCGCGACAACCCGCGCCTCAACATCGAGGACGCGATCCGCGAAGTGGGGGTGGGCGAGGCGGTGACCTCGATGCTCGAGGCCAAGGGCGCGCCTGGGATTGCGGAGCAGACGCTGATCCGCCCGCCCTCGTCGCATCTCGGGCCGGTCGATGCCACGGTGCGCCGGGCCGCGATCGACACCTCGCCGGTGGCCGGGAAATACGAAACTCGCATCGACCGCGACAGCGCGCAGGAAATGCTGGCGCGCCGCGCCGAGGAAGCGGCGAAGGCGGCCGAGGAGGCCGAGCGGCGCGAAGAGGAAGGCGACGAGGCCGCGCGCGAATTCAACAGCGGGCGCCGCTACAGCCCGCGCGGACTCGGCGCGAGCGAGCCGGTGTCGACCAGCCGCCGGTCGCGCAAGAAAGACGACAGCTTCGGCAGCGCGATCGGCACAGCGGTGATCAAGGAGCTGAAGGGCACGACCGGGCGGCGCATCGTGCGCGGCATCCTCGGCACGATCTTCAAGGCCCGTTGAAGGCGCGACGACGGGGCGAGAACGTGGCTTGACGGGCGTTGCGGCCGGGCGACCCGTTCACCGGAATACCGGAATACCGGAATACCGGAATACCGGAATACCGGAATACCGGAACACCGGAACACCGGGCCTGTAGGCCTTGGCCAAGGCATTGATTGTACTCTAGAAAGATCTCGCACGGGGCAGGGCGGCGCGGTCCGCGAACGCGCCCCGGTCAGAGCGCCGCCAAAGCGCGCCGGGCCCAGGCGCAGGCAAGCTCCGGGTCGTCGAGCGCCGCGTCGGGCAGGGTCCAGTAGTTCATGCCGCGCCCGTCGCCCATGTCGAACCTCTCCGCGCCTTGGGCCGCCATCGCGTCGGCGACATCGCCGGAGGCTTTGAGGTAGACCCGCCCCGCCGACGACAGAATCGCGAAGATCTGGCCGTCGTGGTAGATCGACAGCCCGCCCATCATCTTACGGTGACTGATCGCGCCCAGGGCGGCGAACAGCTCGTCGATGAAGGCAATATCGCTGTCGGAAACGCTCATTCGCCGGCGGTCAGGCTCTCGTCGAACTTGATCGATTCACCGCAGCCGCAGGCCTCGACCACGTTGGGGTTGCGAAACACGAAGCCGCTTTCGAGCAGCGAGGTCTGGTAGTCGATCTCGGTGCCGAACAGGTACATCTGCGCCATTGGTGCAATCATCACCCGGGCGCCGTCCTGTTCCACGACCTCGTCGGCCGGGTCGATCTCGGTGACGTAGTCCATGGTGTATTCCATCCCCGCGCAGCCGCCGGTCTTGACGCCGATGCGCAGGCCTTGGTGGCCGTCTTTGTCCATGAGCCGGGCAATCTGTTTCACGGCGGCCGGGGTGATGGTGACGGCCTGTTTGCCGGGGATCGAAAACATCGCGGGTCTCCTTGTTCGCCCCTTCAAGGTAGGGGGTCAGGCGGGTTTGCTCAAGGGGCGGGCGGGGTTGCCGGCCACGGTGGTGTTGGCGGCCACGTCGCGCGTGACCACCGCGCCAGCGGCGACGATGGCGCCGGCGCCGATGGTGACGCCGGGCAGCAGGATTGCGCCGCCACCGATCCAGGCGTCGGCCTCGATGGTGATCGGCCGGCCCCATTCGGCGCCGGTGGCGCGCTCGCCCGCGTCGCGCGGGTGGTCGGCGGTGAGGATCTGCACATAGGGGCCGATCTGCACCCGGTCGCCGATGGTGACGCAGGCGACATCGAGGATCACCACGCCGTAGTTCACAAACACGCCGTCGCCCATCGTGATCTCGGTGCCGTAATCGACGTAGAACGGCGGGCGGATTACTGCCGTCACCGGCTTGGCGAACAGCAACGTGAGCAGGCGCCGGCGCTCGCCGTCCTCGCCGTAAACGGTCTGGTTGTAGTCGCGCATCAGCCGTTGGGCACGCTGGCGCATCGCCACCAGCTCCGGGTCGCCGGCGCGGTAGGCCAGCCCGGCGCGCATCTTCTGCAATTCGCTGGGGCTGGGCGCGGCCATGCTCACATGAACCCGAGTTCCAGCCGGGCTTCGTCCGACATCATGTCCATCCCCCAGGGCGGATCCCAGGTGATATCGACGCCGATGCTCTTCACGCCTTCGACCGGGCCGACCGCGTCCTGCAGCCAGCCGGGCATGTCGGCGGCGACCGGGCAGCCGGGCGCGGTGAGCGTCATCAGGATATGCACGTCGCCCTCGCCGGAAATCTCGATCGTGTAGACCAGACCGAGATCGTAGATATTCACCGGGATTTCCGGGTCATAGACCGTGCGGCAGGCCTCGACGACGGTGTCGTAGAGCGGGTGGTCGGTGGTCGAGGGGCGGATCAGCGGCGCCCCCTCCATCTGCTGTGTTTCGCTGTTCATCGCGCGTTTCCCAATATACCTGACAGAACATATAGGGTTTATGGATTGGCAGGTCTACCCCCGGCGCATGCCCGGCGCGCCGGCGATCACCGGGGGCGGCGGATCGGGTGTGGGCGGCGCCATCAGCCGCGCCGCGCGCCCGACACCACCATCAGCTCGCCGAGGTTTTCGCGGGTGACATAGCCCACCAGCGCGCCGCCCTGACCGGTCACCGCTACTGCGACGGCGCCACGCTGCATCGCCTCCAGCACCGCCGACAAGGGCGCGGTGAGGGGGACGGCGGGCAGATCGCGGCTCATCACCTCGGCCACGAGGCGCGGCCGGGGGGTGGCGGCGAGCGCGCGGTAGAGCGCCGCGCGGTCGAGCAGGCCCAGCGCCGCGCCGCTCACCGGATCGACCACGGGAAACTCGTGCTGTGTGGTGCGGATCAGCGTGGTGGCGGCGGCGTCCAGGCTGTCGTCAGGGCGCAGCGCCTCGAACTCGGTGATCATCGCGTCGCGGGCCTGGTGGGCGCGCGCGAGGGTGGTCAGCGCCTCCTGCGAGTTCTCGGCGCCGGCCGACATGAACACGAAAAAGGCGATCAGTACCAACACCGGGTTGCCCGAGACCAGGCCAAAGAGGCCCATGGCGAAGGCCAGGCCCTGGCCGGCCGCGGCGGCGATCCGGGTGGCCTGGGTGCGCGAGGTGACTGCCGAGAGCGCCGCGCGCAGCACCCGGCCGCCATCCATCGGGAACGCGGGGAGCAGGTTGAAGGCGGCGAGCAGCAGGTTGATCAGCGCGATCTGCGCGGGCAGGTCGTGCAGGGTGATCTCGCCCATCCCGGTGGAGGCCAGCCGGTCGACGCCGAGCACGAGGGCAAGCACGAGGAAGATCACCACGTTCACCGCCGGGCCGGCGAGGGCCACGAGCACTTCCTGCCCCGGCTTCTCGGGCATTCTCTCCATCCGCGCGAGGCCGCCGATCGGCAGCAAGGTCACGTCCGGGGTGCGGATGCCGAAGCGGCGGGCCGTCAGCGCATGGCCGAATTCATGCGCGACGACGCAGGCGAACAGGATCAGCACGTAGAGCAGATGCACCCCGGCCCCGGCCGGCCCGCCCGCCGCGTAGCCGGCAAGGCCGATCCAGGCAAGCAGCAGGAAAAAGGTGGCATGCACCCGGATTTCGCTGCCGAACAGGTGCCCGATGGGAAAGGACCACGACATGAAACGCTCCGTCGAATGAAGGTGGACACGTCACGCCACGGGGCGCGGCGGTCTGTCCGTCCTTCAAAGATGGGGCATCTGGCGAGTTGGCTCAAGGGCCGGGGTGCGATGTCACGCCGACCGCAGCCCTGTCGCGCCTTTCGCGGCGCGCGGTCTGGCAAAATCGGGCAGCGCGGACCGCGCCGCCCGTCACCTTGCTCAGAACGGGATTTCGTCGTCGAAGCCGCCGCCGGAGCCACCGGCTCCGCCGCCGCCCCCCGCGGCGCCGCCGGACCCGCCGGCGCCACCGCTCGGGCCGCTGTCGCCGCCATAGCCGCCGCCGTAGTCGCCGCCGCCGAAATCACCGCCGCCGCCGCTGCCGCCACTGTCACCGCTGCGCCCGTCGAGCAGGGTGAGTTCGCTGCGGAAGGGGCGCAGCACGACCTCGGTCGAGTAGCGGTCCTGGCCCGATTGGTCCTGCCATTTGCGGGTTTCCAGCTGGCCTTCGATATAGACCTTGGAGCCCTTGCGCAGGTATTGCTCGGCGATCCGCCCGAGCGGTTCGGAGAAGATCGCCACCGAATGCCATTCGGTGCGCTCGCGCCGTTCGCCGGTGTTGCGGTCTTTCCAGTTTTCCGAGGTGGCGATGCGCAGGTTCACCACCTTGCCGCCGTTCTGGAAGGTGCGCACCTCCGGGTCGCGGCCGAGGTTGCCGATGAGAATGACCTTGTTGACGGAACCCGCCATGAGATGCCTCCCGAATCTGTAAAATTGTTCCCATCGTTACAACACCCGTCATTGGTTAAGGAAAGGCAAAAATCTGCCGGGGGCGGTGCGGGTCTGGCGCTGGCTGTGCAAATCCTGTATCGTCCGGCTCAAATTCGAGGGGGTCAGATGCGTCGCATCGTCTTAGGCGCTTGTGTTCTGTTGTTGCCCGCGACCGGCCCGGCCGGGGCGGACACGCTGTTTTCGTCCTCGTCGGGACGGTCGAGCTTCGAGAACGCGCTCTCGGTGCTCGATGGGCGCGCGGCGCAGCAATATTCCAACTCGGTGCGCCTGACGCCCAAATACGTGCCCGACCAGGGCTCTGGCGCGGTGCCGCGCTACGCCGGCAACTACCGGGGCCAGTATCTCGACCATGCCAAGGCGGCGGCGCGCAAACATGGCGTGCCGGAGGATCTGTTCCTGCGCCTCGTGCAGCAGGAATCGGGCTGGAACCCCTCGGCCAAGAGCCACGCCGGCGCGCTCGGGCTGGCCCAGCTAATGCCGGACACCGCGCGCCGGCTCGGCGTCGACCCTGCCGACCCACTGGAAAACCTCGAGGGCGGGGCGCGCTACCTGCGCCAGCAATACGACCGGTTCCGCTCCTGGCGGCTGGCGCTGGCGGCCTACAACGCCGGGCCCGACGCGGTGGTGAAATACGACGGCATCCCGCCCTACGAAGAAACCAAGGGCTACGTGAAGGCCATTCTCGGCGGCTGATCCCGGTGCCTCGGGCCGGGCGCGACGCGGCTCACTCGGCCAGGCGATCGGGCGGGCAGCGACGGCTCACCACCGCCTCTACCGTGACGATCCGCAGGACGAGATGATCGTAGACGCGCGCCACCTCGATGCGCGGATCCGGCGCGGGTTGGACCGCCTCGAGCGCCACCAGCCAGGCGTCGAGCGCGGCCCGGTTCTCCCAGAAAATTGCCGAGATGATGTGCCCCTGGTGCTCGCCGCTGCGTTCGGCACCAATGAAGCCGGGGCTGCGTGCGGCGAGCCGGTAGACCTCGGCGGCGTAGGCGGCGCGCGCCGGCGCGTCGCCGCCGAGCCGGGCCGAGACCAGCAGCGCGACGTAGGGCGGTGCGCGGTCGGGGGCGAACCAGGGGTCGTGAACGGGATCAGACATGCGCCACCATAGCGCGCTCAGGCGATATCGGACAATTCTTTGCGATGCATCCAGTCCGCATGGCGCGGCGCGGTCTTGGTGCGCGACCATTCCTCGAGCATCTCCCATTTCACCGCGTCGAGCCGGGCCAGCATGGCCTCTTCCTCGGGGTCCGGGCAGGCCAGTTCGATGCGGTGGCCGTTGGGGTCGAAGAAATAGATCGAGTGGAAGATCGAGTGATCGGTGACGCCCAGAACCTCGACGCCATGGGATTCAAGGTTGGCTTTGAAATCAAGCAGTTCAGCGCGGTCCTTCACCTTGAAGGCGATGTGCTGGACCCAGGCCGGCGTGTTCGGATCGCGGCCCATCTCGGGGCTGTTCGGCAGCTCGAAGAAGGCCAGCACATTGCCCGCGCCGGCATCGAGAAAGACGTGCATGTAGGGGTCGGGCGCATGGGTCGAGGGCACGTGGTCTTCGGCGATGGCGAGGATGAAGTCCATCCCCAGCATGTCGCGGTACCATTCCACCGTCTGTTTGGCGTCCTTGCAGCGATACGCGACGTGGTGAATTTGCTCGATTTTCATGCTGTGTCCTCCCTGGCGGTCCGGACGATCCTAGCAGAGAAACGTTGCAAATGAAATGAAAATGCGGGCCGGTGTCGGCGCGCGCAGCAAACGCCACTCACAGACCTGTGCCCTGCGACGGCGCGTGTTGGAGCCGGTGGCGGGTTTGGGCGCCTCAGCCGTTGCGGCGGAATTGCGAGGGCGTGCGGCCGGTGTGCTGCGAGAAGGCGCGGGTGAAATAGGCGGGCGAGGCGAAGCCGAGCGCGGTGGCGATGTCTTTCACCGGCAGGTGGGTTTCGGTCAGCAGCCGGCGCGCCTCGTAATGCACCCGGTCGGCAAGGATCGCCGAAGCGGGACGGCCGCAGGCCTTGTTGCAGACCCGGCTGAGGTGAGTCGGCGTCACGCCGAGCGCCTGGGCATAGTCGCGCACCGTCTTGGCGGAGTGGAAATCCTGTTCCACCAGCGCGGTATAGGCGGCGGCAAGGCGGGCGGTCGCATCTTCGCGCGGCTCCTGCTCCTCCGCGCTGGTCATCTGGCGTTCGAGCCAGACCGACAACAGCCCGGCATGGCTGATCAGCGCGCGGTCGGAGGCGGTGGCGCCGCTGTCGAGCTCGGTCTGGATCGCGTCGATCAGCTTGTTCAGCTCGATATGCTGCTCGGCCTCGGACAGGCGCAGGTGCACCGGCTCTTCGGGCAGCGACAGCACGTCTTCGACCCCGGTGGGGAAGACCACGATCATGCCGGCCACGGCATTGTTCATCTCGAACCCGTGCATCGTTCCGGCGGGAATGTAGAGGGCATTATGCGCGGTGTAGCCCGAGGTGCGGCCATTCAGCGTGATCCGGCCCTGGCCGCGGGTGAACCACAAAAGCACCGGCGCGCCGTAACTGCGCATCGCCTCGGTGCGCCATCGCCCACCCTTGGCAAGCCGGGCAAGCGGGAGAACGCGGAAAGGCGATGCAAGCGTCTGGGTCATGGGCGTGGCTACTGTCCCTGTTGTCTTTTTGGTTCGCGCACCACCTTTGGGTAGCCGATTCTGAGCGAGGTGTCGCGCAAGTTATCCACAGGATCCGGGCTTTTCCTGTGGATAAGCTGTTTCCCATCGGCGAGTGTCGCAATTGCGCCACGCGGGCGGGGCTCTGTCAAGTGGCGACCGGGGGGGCGATTTTCTGCCAGCCGGACATGCGGGCGCGAAACCAGGTGCGCTGGCGCTTGGCATATTGGTGCGAGGCGGTGATCGCCTGGGCGCGGGCCTCGTCGAGGCCGATCTCGCCGCTCAGATGCGCGATCAGCTCGCGTGCGCCGATCGCCTTGGCCGAGGGCAGGGTGCCGGACCAGGTGGCGAGGTTGGCGCGCGCCTCGTCCAGCGCGCCGGCGGCGAGCATCGCGTCGAAGCGGCGCGCGATCCGCTCACGCAGCCAGTCGCGCGGCGCATCCACCACCAGCGCCGTCGCCTCCGCGAGCGGCAGGACCGGCGGCGGGGTGTCGTCCTGCCATGCGGCAAGGCCGCGCCCGGTGCTGGCCTGCACCTCCCAGGCGCGCTGCACGCGGGCGGGGTTGAGCGCGTCGATCCGGGCGGCGGTCTCGGTATCGAGCTCGGCCAGCAGCGCCGCAGCGCCGTCGCGGGCGATGCGGGCCTGGGCCTCGGCGCGCACCGCGTCTGGGGTGAGGGGGATGTCGGCGAGCCCTTCGGTGAGGGCGGTGAAATAAAGCCCGGTGCCGCCGACGATGATCGGGCGCGGACCGCCCGCGAGCAGTGGCACGAGGTCGCGCAGCCAGTGGCCGACGGAATAGGCGACATCGCCGGGAACATGGCCGTAGAGCGCGTGCGGCGCGATCTCTTCCTCGGCCGGGCTGGGGCGGGCGGTGAGGATGCGCCAGTTGGCGAACACCTGCAGCGCGTCGGCATTGATCACCACGCCGCCCTGCGCGCGCGCGATGGCGAGCGCGAGCCCGGATTTGCCGCTGGCCGTCGGCCCGGCGATCAGCACCGGGCGGTGGCCGGGGATGGTGTCGATGAGGTTGCTCATATTGGGGCAAGATGGGGGAGATGGCGCCGGTTTGGAAGGGGGCGCGGCCGGCTCACGCTTTGGCCATGATCTGATCCACAGCGCCGCCCGAGATCGTGTGCGACAGGGCCGAGAAATCCCCACCCTCAAACATCGCGTGCCCGGCGTCGGCAATCAGCCGGTGGGTGGCGCGCGCCAGCGACGAGCCCAGCGACAGCCGCGCCACGCCGATTTCGGCGAATTGCGCGCGGGAGACCTGTGTGAAGTCGCCGGCCACCAGCGCGTTCACCGGCAACGTCGTGCTGGCACAGACGCGCGCCTGCGCCTCCAACCCGCCCGGAACCGGCACATAGAGGCAATCGGCCCCGGCCGCCTCATAGCCCGCGAGCCGCGCCAGCGCCTCGTCGAGATCGTATTGCCCGGTCATCACCCCGTCGGCGCGCGCCACCAGAACGAAATCGCCCGGCAGCGCCCGGGCGGCGGCCACGGCGGCGCGGATGCGCTCCACGGCGAGGGCGCGCGGATAGGCAATGTCAGTCGGCAGCGCTATGTCCTCAATGGAAATTCCGGCAAGCCCGGCCTCGAAGGCCAGCCGCACCGTCTCGGCCACCAGTTCGGGCGCTTCGCCGAAACCGTTTTCGAAATCGCCCGAGACCGGGATGTTCACCGCCGCCACCAGCTCTTGCGCATGGGCCAGCGCCTCGTCGCGGCTGATATGCCCCATGTCGGACCGGCCCAGGGTGAAGGCATGGGCGGCGGACGAGGTGGCGATCGCCTCGGCGCCCAGCCCGGCGAGCATCTTCGCGGAGCCGGCATCCCAGGCATTGGCGAGGATGAACGGATCGCCCTTGCGGTGCAGGGCGCGAAAAGCGGCGCCGATATCGCGGCTCATGCGGCAAGCTCCCCGGCGAAGGCGAGCAGGCGGGCGAGGGCGGCGGTGAAGCTGGCGTCGTCCACCGTCATCGCCACGCGCACATGCCCGGCGGCGGCGGCCCCGAAGCTCTCGCCCGGCATCACCGCGATACGCTCGGCATCGAGCAGGCGGTCGGCGAAATCCATGCCGCTGAGGCCCGTCGCGCGGATGTCGAGCATCAGGTACATCGCGCCCTGCGCCGGCGCGTGGCGCACGGTGTTCTGGCCCGCGAGCAGGGCGAGCGCCGCGTCGCGCCGGCGGCGGAACGGCGCGGCCAGCCCGGCCTCGAAGTCGCCCCCTTGTGCCAGCGCAAAGGCGGCGGCCTCCTGGATGTAACCGGGCACGCCGAAGGTGGTGTGGATCGCGAGGTTGTCGAGATGCGCGATCGCCTCGGCCGGGCCAACGACCCAGCCCACCCGGCTGCCGGTCATCGCGTGGCTCTTGGAGAGCGAGCCGATCACCAGCGTGCGCTTCTCCATGCCGGGCAAGGCGCGCGGGCTCAGGTGCGTGCCGTCCCAGACTTGCGTGTCATAGACCTCGTCGGAGATCAGCCAGAGATCCGCGTCGCGCGCGACCGCGCCAATCGCCGCAAGCGTCGTCTCGGGGTAGACCGCGCCGGTGGGGTTGTTGGGCGAGTTGATCAGCAGCGATTTTGCGCCATGCGCGCGGGCGGCCGCAGCGATGGCGGCCGGGTCGGGCAGAAAGCCGGTCTCGGCCCGGGTGGCGACGGCCACCGGCACGCCGCCCACGCCCCGGATCGTACCGGGGTAGGTGGCGTAGAACGGATCGAGGTAGAGCCCCGTATCGCCCGGATCGAGCGCCAGCGCATGGGTGGCGAACAGGCCGGGCTGGCCGCCGGGGGTGATCATCACGTTGTCGGGCGTGGTCGCCACGCCGGTGCGCGCGGTCACCCGCTCGGCCACCGCGCGCCGGAGCGCGGGGATGCCTGGGATCGCGGCGTAACCGGTGTGACCGGCTTTCGCGGCGGCGTGCATCGCGTCGAGGATCGCCGGCGCGGTGCGGATATCGGGCTCGCCGATGGTGAGCATGGTGAGCGCCTCACCCGCCGCCTTCATCGCCTGCGCCTTGAAATACACCTCCCACGCCGCGCCGCCGCCGGCCAGCGCGCCGATCCGTTGCGAATACTCCATATCGGCCTCCGTTTTTCGCACCGGGCCACGGGATGCGACGATTGTCCACCCCGCATCCGGGCAAAATCCCGGGCGCGCGCCCAAGTATTTGTGCGCCAGCCCTTTCCAAAGGGCCGCGCCCGTGAAATAGGGACGTGCCAAACGAAAACTCCAAAGGAGGCCCCCCATGGAGATTCGCGAGGCACTCACCTTCGACGACGTTCTGCTGGTTCCGGCCGAAAGCGGCGTGCTGCCCAGCACCGCCGATACGCGCACCCGCGTCACGCGCACGATCGCGCTGAATATCCCGCTGCTCACCGCGGCGATGGACACGGTGACGGAATCGCGCATGGCCATCGCCGTGGCGCAGGCCGGCGGCATGGGGGTGATCCACAAGAACCTCACGATCGAGGAACAGGCGCAACAGGTGCGCCGGGTGAAGCGCTTCGAGAGCGGCATCGTCTACAACCCGATCACCCTCACCGCCGATCAGACCCTGGCCGACGCCAAGGCGCTGCAGGAGCGCTACAATGTGACCGGCTTTCCGGTGGTCGACGAACGCGGCCACGTGGTCGGCATCGTTACCAACCGCGACATGCGCTTCGCCACTTCCGACGACACCCCGGTGAAGGTGATGATGACGCGCGACAACCTCGCCATGCTCACCGAGCCCGCCGATCTGGACGAGGCGAAAAGCCTGATGAAGGCGCGCCGGATCGAGAAGTTGCTGGTGACCGACGGCAAGGGCAAGCTCACCGGCCTGCTCACGTTGAAAGACACCGAACAGGCGGTGCTGAACCCGACCGCCTGCAAGGACGAGCTGGGCCGGCTGCGCGTCGCCGCCGCCTCCGGCGTGGGCGAGGCGGGCTTTGCCCGCGCCGAGGCGCTGATCGATGCGGGCGTGGATATCGTGGTGATCGACACCGCGCACGGCCATTCCGATGGCGTGCTCGAGATGGTGCGCCGGGTGAAGGCGCTGACGGGCAACTTCCAGGTTATCGCCGGCAACGTGGCCACCGGCGCGGCCACGGCGGCGCTGATCGACGCCGGCGCCGACGCGGTGAAGGTGGGGATCGGGCCGGGCTCGATCTGCACCACGCGGATGGTGGCGGGCGTGGGCGTGCCGCAGCTGACGGCGATCCTGGATTGCGTCGCGGCGGCGGGCGACGTGCCGGTGATTGCCGATGGCGGCATCAAGTTTTCGGGCGATTTCGCCAAGGCGATCGCTGCCGGGGCCAGCGCCGCGATGGTCGGCAGCATGATCGCCGGCACCGATGAGAGCCCCGGAGAAGTCATTCTGTATCAAGGGCGTAGCTTCAAGAGCTATCGCGGTATGGGCTCGCTCGGGGCGATGGCGCGCGGCTCGGCCGACCGCTACTTCCAGAAAGACGCGGCCAGTGACAAGCTGGTGCCCGAGGGGATCGAGGGGCAGGTGCCCTACAAGGGTCCGGTCTCGACCGTGATCCACCAGATGGTCGGCGGGTTGCGCGCGGCGATGGGCTACACCGGCAATGCCACGGTGGAGCAGATGCGCGGCGGGTGCGAATTCGTGAAGATCACCGGCGCGGGCCTGAAGGAAAGCCACGTTCACGACGTGCAGATCACCCGCGAAAGCCCCAACTACCGGATCGGCTGATGACTCCGGCGGCCCGCGTCGGTGCGGCAATCGAGGTGCTCGACGGCTGGCTTGCCGGCGGCGCGGCCGAGCGGCTGCTCACCACCTGGGCGCGTGGCAATCGCTATGCCGGCTCGAAGGACCGCGCCGCGGTGCGCGACCTGGTGTTTGACGCGATCCGCTGCCGGCGCAGCTACGCCGCCCGTGGCGGGGCCGAGACCGGGCGCGGGCTGATGATCGGCGCGTTGCGCGCGGCGGGGCGCGATCCGGCCGAGCTGTTCACCGGCGAAGGCTACGCACCCGTAGCGCTTGGGCCAGAGGATGGGCCGGGGCGCGACGATCTGGGCGAGGCCGAGCGGCTCGATTGCCCGGACTGGCTGGTGCCGGTGCTGACGAGCAGCCTTGGCGCCGATTTCGCGCCGGTGATGGAGGCCTTGCGCCACCGCGCCCCGGTGTTCCTGCGGGTGAACCTCGGCAAGACCAGCCGCGATGCGGCGCGGGCGGCGCTGGCCGAAGCGGGGATCGAGACCCGCCCGCATCCGCTCGCGCCCAGTGCGCTGGAAGTGATCGAGGGCGCGCGCCGGGTGCAGGCGTCGCAGCCCTACCTTGAGGGGCGCGTCGAATTGCAGGATGCCGCGAGCCAGGCGGTGGTCGATGCGCTGGCAGTGGGGGCGGGCACGCGGGTGCTCGATTTTTGCGCCGGTGGCGGGGGCAAAGCGCTCGCGCTGGCGGCGCAGGGGGCGCGGGTGACAGCCCATGATATCGACCCGCGCCGCATGTCCGACCTGCCCGCGCGCGCGGCGCGCGCCGGTGTCGTGGTAAACAGAGTGTTGACGGATCAGCTCCACACGGTGGGGGCGCAGGATCTGGTCTTCGCCGACGCGCCCTGTTCGGGCTCGGGGGCGTGGCGGCGCAGCCCGCAGGCGAAATGGGATCTGACACCGGAGAGACTGGATGAGCTTTGTGCCATACAGGCCGGTATTCTCGATGAAATTGCCGATCTAGCTGGGCAGGGCGGGCAGATCGCCTATGCCACCTGCTCGCTGATCGAGGCCGAGAACGGCGCGCAGATCGCGGCCTTTCTCACCCGCCGCCCCGGTTGGCGGCTGGCGCTCGAGCGCCGCTTCACCCCGCGCGACGGCGGCGACGGGTTTTACGTCGCGTTGTTGACGCGCTGACCACGGCCGGGTTAACTCAACGCAAGGTTGTGAGGTAGCAGTTGCTTTCCGGTCCTGCGTGTCCGGCGGCGAGTGTTAATCCCGCGTTAACCAGCGCCGCACCACAGTGGGCGGGGACGAATCATGAACGGGGGCATAGCGTGTCGCATCCGGCGTTATCACCGCGGCCTGTCACCCAGGCTGCGCTCGACCTGGCGCCCCGTGCGGGGTGGTTCGTGGTCATCGGCGCGGGCCTGCTCGCCGCCGCCGCCGCCGCGCCGCACCGGCTGGTAGAGCTGACGCTGATCACCAGCGGTCTCACTTTCGTGGCGCTCACGCTGGTGGTGAAGGGGCTGGCGCTGCGCCACACCCAGGCCGAGGTCCACCTGCACGCGACGCTCGCCGAGTTCGTGGCGCAAGACGCCGCGCCCAGTTTCACCACCGACAGCGACGGCCAGATCGGCTACGCCAACGCCGCCGCGCGCGCGCGGTTCGGCCCGGTTGATGGCGCCACGCTGGTCACCGCGCTTGGCGATATGTTCGCCGCCCCCGCGTCGGTGCTTTACCGGCTGCAGAATCGGGCGCTGGCGCGCGGTGCGGCGCGCGAAGACGTGGTGCTGCGCCACGGCACGATGCGGCTCTCGGTGCACCGGGTCGGCAACGCCGGGTTCCTGTGGCGGCTCGAAGACATGGGCGAGCGCGGCCCGGCCGGGCGGTCTGGCGAGAACATCGCGCTGCCGATGATGACGGTGTCGAAGTCGGGCACGGTGCTGTTCATGAACGAGGCGCTGCGCCGGCTGCTCGGCGGGCGCGAGACCACGCTTGACCGGGTGTTCACCGATCTGCCGCTGCGGGCCGGCGAGGTGCACCACGTGGCCGGGGCCCATGGCCCGATCCCCACCCAGGTGATCGAAACCGGGCTCTCGGCCGGCCGGCGCGAGATCTACCTGGTGCCCGACCCGGCGCAAACCCTGGTCGGCCCCGGCGAATGGGGCGTGGTCGAGAGCCTGCCGGTGCCGCTGCTCAGGCTCGACCGCGAGGGCCGGGTGCTTATGGCCAACAAGCGCGCGCGCACGCTCCTGGGCGAGCCCGCCGCGCTGGGCCAGCATTTCTCCGATCTCGTCGAAGGGCTCGGGCGGCCGGTGTCGGACTGGCTGCGCGAAGCCTGGAGCGGGCGCAATCTCGGCCGCACCGAGACGATGCGCGCCGCACGGGCCGAGGAATGCTTCCTGCAGGTCTCGCTGGAGCAGTACCAGGATGAAAGCGGCCCGGCGCTGGTGGCGGTGCTGAACGATGCGACCGAACTGAAAACGCTCGAAACCCAATTCGTCCAAAGCCAGAAGATGCAGGCGATCGGCCAGCTCGCCGGCGGCGTGGCGCATGATTTCAACAATCTGCTCACGGCGATCTCGGGTCATTGCGATCTGCTCCTCCTGCGCCACGGCGAGGACGCCGACCCGGATTTCGCCGACCTCAACCAGATCTCGCAGAACGCCAACCGCGCGGCGGCGCTGGTCGGCCAGCTCCTCGCCTTCTCGCGCAAGCAGACGCTGCGACCGGAGGTGTTCGACCTCGCCGATACGATGGGCGATCTCACCCACCTGCTCGGACGGCTGGTCGGCGAACGGGTGCAGATCGAGTTCACCCCGGATCACGAGGTGATGGCGGTGCGCGCCGACAAGCGCCAGCTCGAACAGGTGTTGATGAACCTGGTGGTGAACGCGCGCGATGCGATGATGCCCGCAGGCGGGCGGATCCGCCTGGTGCTCGACAAGCGCCATTTCGAACGGCCCCTGGAGCGCGACCGCGCGGTGGTGCCGGTGGGCGATTACGTGACCATCAAGGTGATCGACGAAGGGACCGGGATCAGCCTGGAACACCGCACCAAGATTTTCGAGCCCTTCTTTACCACCAAGGGCGCGGGCAAGGGCACCGGGCTTGGCCTGAGCATGGTCTACGGTATCGTCAAGCAATCGGGTGGCTTCATCTTTGTCGATTCGGTCGAGGGGACGGGTACGACCTTCACGCTGTATCTGCCGGTGTTTCACGAAGACCTCGCGGCCGAAGACCGGACAACGGCCGCGCCGGCCGGGGCGGGTTCTGCGCTCCAGGGCGAAGACAATCGCCCGGATGGCGGCGGCCAATCTCTGGCGCCCGCGCCGACCGATCTGGCGTCCGCCCAGGCGATCCCGCGCCCGACCCATGCGCCGCAGCCCGAGGCGGGCGGGATCGTCCTGCTGGTCGAAGACGAGGCCCCGGTGCGGGCCTTCGCCTCGCGCGCATTGCGGCTGCGCGGCTACACCGTGCTTGAGGCCGAGAGCGCGGAAGAGGCCCTGAAAACCCTCGAGGATGAAAGCCTTGATGTCGATGTGTTCGTGACCGACGTGGTCATGCCGGGGATGGACGGGCCAACCTGGGTGGCCGAGGCGCTGCGCACCCGGCCCGGGGTGCGGGTGGTGTTCGTGTCCGGGTATGCGGAGGATTCCGTCTCCGAGCACCAGGCGCGGATTCCGAACTCGGTGTTCCTGCCCAAGCCGTTCTCGCTGTCCGAGCTCACCGCGACGGTATCGCAACAATTGCATTGACTGAAACAGCGGGTGCGGGGAGGACGTGGCCCCTTGGCACCTTGGCACCCTGCTCGATGGCTGGTGCACGAGCACGGCGCAACCTGAAAAAAATGCCAAAGAGGCAACGTGTTGCGGGGCGATAGCCGGCGGCGCCCGGAATTTTTTCCGGGGACGGGCCGACGTAAACCAAGCGTTAACCAATCTTGCGCCAAGGTGGAAAGGTAAAATACACCTTGAAATGTTCTCATTTTGTGCGCATCAAGGGGTGGAGAACAAGAGGCGAACGCGAGGAGCGATTGCCGCCCACACCCGGGTGTGAAATAAGGAGTGAACAGATGGCAATGGCGGACCTACTCGACATGACAAAGATGCGTGACGGCGACAAGCAGAAGGCCCTGGATTCGGCGCTGGCCCAGATTGAACGGCAATTCGGCAAGGGCTCGATCATGCGCCTCGGCGGCGACAACCCGGTGGCGGAGATCGAAAGCACCTCGACCGGCTCGCTCGGCCTCGACATCGCGCTCGGCATCGGCGGTTTGCCGAAGGGCCGGATCATCGAGGTCTACGGCCCCGAGAGCTCGGGCAAGACCACGCTGACGCTGCATTGTATCGCCGAAGAACAGAAAAAGGGCGGGGTCTGCGCTTTTGTCGACGCCGAACACGCGCTCGATCCGCTCTACGCCCGCAAGCTCGGCATCGAGCTTGAGGAGTTGCTGATCTCGCAGCCCGACACCGGCGAGCAGGCGCTCGAGATCGTCGACACCCTGGTGCGCTCGGGTGCGGTGAACATGGTGGTGGTCGATTCGGTCGCCGCGCTCACCCCGCGCTCGGAGCTCGAAGGCGACATGGGCGACAGCTCGGTGGGCGTGCAGGCGCGGCTGATGAGCCAGGCGATGCGCAAACTCACCGCCTCGATCTCGCGCTCGAACTGCATGGTGATCTTCATCAACCAGATCCGTATGAAAATCGGCGTGATGTTCGGCAGTCCCGAAACCACCTCGGGCGGCAACGCGCTGAAATTCTACTCCTCGGTCCGGCTCGACATCCGCAGGATCGGCGCGGTCAAGGATCGCGACGAGATCGTGGGCAACGCGACCCGCGTGAAAGTGGTGAAAAACAAGGTCGCCCCGCCGTTCAAACAGGTGGAATTCGACATCATGTATGGCGAAGGCATCTCGAAAACCGGCGAGCTGCTCGATCTCGGCGTGAAGGCCGGCGTGGTCGAGAAGTCCGGCGCCTGGTTCTCCTATGGCGATGAACGCATCGGCCAGGGCCGCGAAAACGCCAAGACCTTCCTGAAGGAAAACACCCGGATGGCGCTGGAGATCGAAGACAAGATCCGCGCCGCGCACGGGCTCGAATTCGACATGCCGGCCGGCGCCGACGACGCGGGCGGCGACGATATCCTCGAAGCCTGACCGGGCATCGACAACCAGCCAGCAGGGCCGGGGCCGTGACGGGCCCCGGCCTTTTGCTGTGCGGCGGCGGGCCATGTCGCAGCCCGCCCGGCGGCCAAAGCGGATCCCGCCCGGGTTTTGCACGCCGCAAAACACCCCGCCGTGGCGCCGCCGCCCACCCATCTCTTGTGGACACTGCCGTGCGGCCCAATTAAACCGGAGCGGCGGCCCGAGAGGCCCCGATCACCGCCCGGACAAGACGAGACAGATGGCCAGCCTGAACGATATCCGCTCCACCTTCCTGAGCTTCTTCGAGAAAAACGACCACCGTGTCGTCGACAGCTCGCCCCTGGTGCCGCGCAATGACCCGACACTGATGTTCGTGAACTCGGGCATGGTCCAGTTCAAGAACCTGTTCACCGGGGTCGAACACCGCGACTACCAGCGTGCCACCACGGCGCAGAAATGCGTGCGCGCCGGCGGCAAGCACAACGACCTCGACAACGTCGGCTACACCGCGCGCCACCACACGTTTTTCGAGATGCTCGGCAACTTTTCGTTCGGTGACTACTTCAAGGAGCAGGCGATCCCCTACGCCTGGGAGCTGCTCACCAAGGAGTTCGGCCTGCCGAAAGACAAGCTGCTCGTCACCGTCTACCACACCGACGATGAGGCGGCCGAGATCTGGAAAAAGGTGGCGGGGCTGTCCGACGACAAGATCATCCGCATCCCCACCTCCGACAATTTCTGGCAGATGGGCCCGACCGGCCCCTGCGGCCCCTCGACCGAGATTTTCTACGACCACGGCGAGCACATCTGGGGCGGCCCGCCGGGCTCACCCGACGAAGACGGCGACCGGTTCATCGAGATCTGGAACCTCGTGTTCATGCAGAATGAGCAGTTCGAGGATGGCTCGATGCGCGCCCTCGACATGCAGTCGATCGACACCGGCATGGGGCTGGAGCGGATCGGCGCGCTGCTGCAGGGCAAGCATGACAACTACGACACCGACCTGATGCGGTCGCTGATCGAGGCTTCGGCGCATGTGACCAATGCCGACCCGGACGGCGACGGCAACGTGCACCTGCGCGTGATTGCCGACCATCTGCGCTCCACCTCCTTCCTGCTGGCCGACGGCGTTATGCCCTCGAACGAGGGGCGCGGCTACGTGCTGCGCCGGATCATGCGCCGCGCCATGCGCCACGCCCACCTGCTCGGCGCGCAGGATCCGGTGATGCACCGGCTGGTGCCCGAACTCGTGCGCCAGATGGGCCAGGCCTACCCGGAGCTCGGCCGCGCTCAGGTGCTGATCGAGGAAACGCTGCTGACCGAAGAGACTCGCTTCAAGGCCACGCTCGATCGCGGCCTGAAGCTGCTCGACGAAGAGCTCGCCGCGCTGCCCGAGGGCGCCGAACTGCCGGGTGAAACCGCGTTCAAGCTCTACGACACCTTTGGCTTCCCGCTCGACCTTACCCAGGACGCGCTGCGCGAAAAGGGCCGCAGCGTCGAGACCGGGGGGTTCGATACCGCGATGGCGGCGCAGAAGGCCAAGGCGCGCGCCGCCTGGTCGGGCTCGGGCGAGGCGGCGGATGCGACCGTCTGGTATGACATCGCCGAAGCGAAGGGCACGACCGAGTTTCTCGGCTACGACACCGAGCATGCCGAGGGGCAAATCCTGGCGCTGGTGAAGGACGGCGCGAAGGTCGATGCCGCGACGGCCGGCACCACTGTGCAGATCGTCGTGAACCAGACGCCGTTCTACGCCGAGTCCGGCGGCCAGGTCGGCGATACCGGGCTGATCCGCACCGAGAGCGGCGCCGCGCGGGTGACCGATACGCACAAGGTGGCGGGCGTGTTCATCCACCTCGCCGAGGTTGAAGAGGGGCGGATCGAGCCGGGGCAGGGGGCGGAGCTGTCGGTCGACCACCTGCGCCGCACCGCGATCCGCGCCAACCACTCGGCCACCCACCTGTTGCACGAGGCGCTGCGCCAGGAGCTGGGCGAGCACGTGGCGCAGAAGGGCTCGCTTAACGCGCCCGACCGGCTGCGCTTCGATTTCAGCCATTCCAAGGCGCTTTCCGCGCAGGAGTTGCACAACGTCGCGCGCGAGGTCAACGCCTTCATCCGCCAGAACGCCTCGGTGGAAACCCGGGTGATGACGCCCGACGATGCCCGCGCGGTCGGCGCGCAGGCGCTGTTTGGCGAGAAATACGGCGACGAGGTGCGCGTGGTGTCGATGGGCAAGGCGCCCACCGGCAAGGGCGCGGGCGGCGAAACCTATTCGATCGAGCTGTGCGGCGGTACCCATGTGACGCGCACCGGCGATATCGGCCTGTTCGTTCTGCTCGGCGACAGCGCGTCGTCGGCCGGGGTGCGCCGGGTCGAGGCGCTGACCGGCAAGGAAGCCTTCGCCTTCCTCGAACAGGAGGCGGGCCGGGTGGCCGAGATCGCCGGGGTGCTGAAGGCGCAGCCGGCGGACCTTGTCGACCGGGTGAAAGCGCTGGTGGACGAGCGCAAGGCATTGCAGGCGGAGGTGGCTCAGATGCGCCGCGAGCTGGCCATGTCGGGTGGCGCCAAGGAAGCGGCGAAGCCCAAGGATATCAATGGGGTGAAGCTCGTGGCTCAAGTGCTTTCCGGGGTGTCGGGCAAAGATCTTCCGGCGCTGATCGACGAGCACAAGTCGGCGCTCGGCTCGGGCGCGGTGCTGCTGATCGCCGATGTCGATGGCAAGGCGGCGGTGGCTGCCGGCGTGACCGACGACCTCACCGACAAGCTCTCGGCGGTCGACCTGGTGCGCGCCGCGGTGGCCGAGCTTGGCGGTAAGGGTGGCGGTGGCCGGTCCGACCTGGCCCAGGGTGGCGGCAAGGATGCCGCCAATGCCGCGGCGGCGATCAAGGCGGCTGAAGCCGTGATCGGAGGCTGACATGCCCGCGCTCTGGATTGCCCACGTGACCGTCACCGACCCGGACGCCTACGGCGCATACGCCAAGGCCGCGGGCCCGGCGATCGCCGCGCATGGCGGCGCGTTCATCGCGCGCGGCGGGCGCTATGTGCAGCTTGAGGGCAAGGACCGGGCGCGCAACGTGGTGGCGCGCTTTCCCTCCGTCGAGGCGGCCGAGGCCTGCTACCATTCGGCCGAGTACCAAGCCGCGCTCGACCACGCCCGGGGCGCCAGCGAGCGCGACCTGGTGATCGTCGAAATCACCGACTAGCGCGGCGCTACAGCAGCAGATCCTCGACGATCAGCGTGACGAGTTGGGTTTTGCCGCTCACGCCGGCCTTGCGGTAGATCGCGGTGCTCTGGACCCGCACGGTGCCTTCGGCGGTGCCGCGCAGACGGGCGATCTCGGATAGCGCGAAGCCCTTGACGATGTACCAGGCCACCTCGCGCTCGGCGTCGGTCAGGCCGAGTTTGGCGAAATAGTCGCGCACCACGGTGGTGAATTCTCCGGCGGTGAGGCGGCGCGCCTGGTCGGCCCGGTCGCGCGCGCGGGTCGCCTGCACGGCCAGGCGGACGGAGGCCAGGGCGCCGAGGATCAGGCCGAGCGTGGCGGCAAGTTCGACCACTTCACGCGCCTGCCAACGCAGTGGCAGCTCGGGCAGTCCGAACACCGAGGCGAGAATTCCCCATAGGAAATACCCGCCGGCCAGGGTCTGCACCGCGACGAGCCCCCAAAGCAGACCGCTTTGTGGCGCTCGCGGGATGCGTCGCGCGGGACTTGGTGCCGTGGTGTCGTCGTGCGCCAAAACCTCTCCTGACCTTTCGCGTTCAGCCACGGCCGCCTTTTCGGTTCTGCGCCCCGCCGTTCGAGCCGGACGACCCCGCTCCGGTGCCCGTGTCGCCGCTGGCGCCGCCGCCGGTCCCTGCGCCGTTGCCGGACTCGTTCGGAGCACCAGACCCGGCCGGGGCGGTCGCAACGGGCCGATCGAACAGCCGGTCGCTCAGGATCGCGCCGGTGGTCCGGTTGATGACGATTTCGCGCAGGATTCCATCGCGGGTAGACAGGATGACGAGACGGCCGAGCCAGCTGCGGTGGGTGTCGATCACGGTGTAGCCTTCGCCCCGCAGCCGTTCGACCACCGGGGTCAGCGGCGGCGCGCCGGTCTGGGCAAACGCGGGCGAAATCTGCCCGCCGGCGAGTGCCAGGCCGAAGGCGAGGGGAAGGATGATCTGTTTCATAGGTGTCATGGTCGGTTCGGCCCGATAGGGTTGGGCCGCGCGGCGGGTGGGGACGCCGCGCGGCAGGAGGTTAGGCGGATTCACATGCAAGGGGAAGAGCAGGAACCCGGAGCGCGGAATGTGCGCGCTTTCCAGCCTCCCGGGGGTTAGTTGCGGCCGCCGCCGTTCTGGGCTTTGGAGCCGCCTTCGTTGCGGTGGCGCGCGACAGTGCCCTTGCCATTGTCTTCGCCGGTCCGGGTGCGGATCTTCTGCGCGGTGACGGTGGTGTCGTCATCGGTGTCGTCGGCAACGGTGTCGTCATCGACGACAGGGTCGAGCAGGCACGAGCCGTCGCGCAGTTGTTTCCGGATCTGGTCCATGGTCAGGGTTTCGTCGGCGGCGAGCAGCTCTTGCACCTGGTCGAGGCACGAGCCGTCGCGCAGTTGCAGGCGGTCCGGAATGCCGTCGCCGTCGCCGGCGAACGAAGCCGATGCGCCAAACGCGCCAAACGCGATGGCGGCTGCGAGGGTGGTCTTGCTGAGATATGTCATGGTTTTTGCCTTTGTCTGTCGATGGGTTTCGTGCCTGGTCATTGGGGGACCGTGTTTGGTGGCACGCCGACAAGACAGCACAAGAAAAGGCGCGCCTCTATCCGACAGACAGGATAGAGGCGCGCCCATAAGCGAAACGCATAAGGGGGGTGGCGGCGGCTTGGCGCCCGGGATCAGGGCTGGGCGCGCGACGCCCGCTTGCGCTCGTGCGGATCGAGGAAGCGCTTGCGCAGCCGGATCGCGTTCGGCGTCACTTCGACCAACTCGTCGTCGTTGATATAGGCGATCGCCTGCTCGAGACTCATCCTGCTGATCGGCGTGAGGCGCACCGCCTCGTCGGTGCCCGAGGCGCGCACGTTGGTGAGCTTCTTGCCCTTGAGCGGGTTCACCTCGAGATCGTTGTCGCGCGAATGCTCGCCGATGATCATGCCCTGGTAGACCTTTTCCTGCGGCCCGACAAAAAGCTTGCCGCGCTCTTCGAGGTTCCACAGCGCATAGGCCACCGCGTCGCCGTCTTCCATCGAGATCAGCACACCGAGGCGGCGGCCCTCGATCGGGCCCTTGTGCGGGGCGTGGCCGTGAAACACGCGGTTCAGCACGCCGGTGCCGCGCGTGTCGGTGAGAAACTCGCCGTGATAGCCGATCAGCCCGCGCGAGGGCACATGGGCGATAATCCGGGTCTTGCCCGCGCCCGCCGGCTTCATCTCGACCAGCTCGCCCTTGCGCACGCCGGTGATCTTCTCGATCACCACTCCGGAGTAGTCGTCGTCGACGTCGATGGTGACCTCTTCGATCGGCTCCAGCGTTTCGCCGTGCTCACCTTCGCGCATGATCACCTGCGGGCGCGAGATCGACAGCTCGAAGCCCTCGCGGCGCATGTTCTCGATCAGCACGCCCATCTGCAATTCGCCCCGGCCCGAGACCTCGAACGCCTCGCCGCCGGGCGTGTCGGCGATCTTGATCGCGACGTTGCTCTCGGCTTCCTTCATCAGCCGCTCGCGGATGACGCGGCTTTGCACCTTCTTGCCATCGCGGCCAGCCAGCGGGCTGTCGTTGATGCCGAAGGTGACGGTGATCGTCGGCGGATCGATCGGCTGCGCCGGCAGGGCGGTGTCAACCGCGAGCGCGCAGATCGTATCGGCCACGGTGGCCTTCTGCATGCCCGCGAGCGAGACGATATCGCCGGCTTCGCCGACCTCGATGTCCTGCTGGCCGAGGCCGCGAAACGCTTGCACGCGGGTGACGCGGAATTGTTCGATCTTTTGGCCGATGCGGCTGAGCGCCTGCACCGTCTGGCCCACCTTCACCTTGCCGGTCTCGATCCGGCCGGTGAGGATGCGCCCGACGAACGGGTCGGCCCCGAGGGTGGTGGCCAGCATGGTGAAGTCTTCGTGCTGGTGTTTGATCTGCTTGGGCGCGGGCACGTGGTTGACGACCAGGTTGAACAGCGCGTGCAGGTCCTTGCGCGGACCGTCGAGCACGGGATCGCACCAGCCGGACCGCCCCGAGGCGTAGAGATGCGGAAAATCGAGCTGGTCGTCGTCGGCGCCGAGGTTGGCGAACAGGTCAAACACCTCGTCGAGCGCGCGGTCGGGCTCGGCGTCGGGCTTGTCGACCTTGTTGAGCACGACGATCGGGCGCAGGCCCAGGGCGAGCGCCTTGGAGGTGACGAACTTGGTCTGCGGCATCGGCCCTTCGGCCGCGTCGACCAGCAGCACCACGCCATCGACCATGCTCAGAATCCGCTCCACCTCGCCGCCGAAATCGGCGTGGCCGGGGGTGTCGACGATGTTGATCCGGACGCCCTTCCACTCCACCGAGGTCGCCTTGGCGAGAATGGTGATCCCGCGCTCGCGCTCGAGGTCGTTGGAATCCATCGCCCGCTCGGCCACGGCCTGGTTTTCACGGAACGCACCGGACTGCTTCAGGAGCTCGTCCACCAGCGTGGTCTTGCCGTGGTCCACGTGGGCGATGATGGCGATATTGCGCAGATCCATTGAGTGCCTCTTGTCTGGGGTCGCCGGGCCATAGCCTGCCCCCGGGGGAAAGACCAGAAGAAACTCAGGCCACCACGTACCAGTCGCGCCGGTGGTTGAAGGCGATCACCAGGTTGAGCACCAAGGCGCCGAGCAGCGACCAGCCGACCCGGTCGAGCGGCAACACGAAGGCGGCAGCGCTAAACAGCAGGGCGTCGTGGACGATCTGGGTCAGGCCGGCGCGGATGCCAAAGCGGTCCTGCAGGATCAGCGCGACGATCGACACGCCGCCAAGGCTGCCGGAATGGCGAAACAGGCCGAGCAGGCCGACGCCGGCGGTCACGCCAAACAGCACCGCCGCCGCACCGGGGTGGATATGGCCGACGTCGAACAGCGGTTTCAGCGCCTCGGCGAGGGCGGAGACCAGCGTGACACTGGCCAGCGACTTGAGGAAGAACATCCGCCCGCGCGCCCACCAGGCCAGCGCGTAGAACGGGATGTTGACGAGAAAGAAAGTGAGGCCGAAGGACCAGCCGCCGAGATAGGACAGGATCAGCGCAAACCCCGCCGTGCCGCCGGTGACCAGCCCCGCCGCGCGCAGCAGGTGAATGCCCAGCGCCGCCTCGGCGGCGGCAACGAGCAGCCCTTGGAGATCGTCCAGCGGGGCGTAATGCGGGGCGGTATTCGGGTCAGCAACCATGACCCAAAATAGGTCAGGAAGTCTGCCCCGTCAAGCGTCAGGTGGCGATGTAGCGGTCGCGCCGGTGGTTGAGGGTGATCAGCAGGTTCAACAGCGCCGCACCGGCCAGCGACCAGGCCACGGTGGCGGCGGGGAACAGGAAGATCGCGACGAGAAACACAAAAGCGTCGAAGCCGAGCTGGATCACCCCGGCGCGGATACCGGCCTTGTCCTGGATGTAGAGCGCCATGATGCCGACGCCGCCGAGCGTGGCGCCGTGGCGAAACAGCACCAGCAGGCCGGTGCCGGCGGTGATGCCGGCGAAGAAGGCGGCGAGCGCGGGGTGGGCGATGTCGAGGGTGAGGAACTGGCCGAGCAGCTCAGTCAGCGCCGACATCAGCGCCACGGCAAGAAAGGTCTTGATCGTGAAGCGCCAGCCCATCCGGGCGATGGCGAAGCCGTAGAACGGCAGGTTCAGCAGGAAGAACAACAGCCCGAACGACCAGCCAGAGGCGTAGGACAGCACCAGCGAGAGTCCGGCGATCTGGCCGGTGATCAGGTCGGAGGCTTGCAGGAATTGCACCGAGAGCGCGACCAGCCCGGTGCCGGTGGCAAGCGCCAGCGTGTCTTCAAGCGGGGTGTGATGGTCGGGGGGCGCGGAGAGCAGCAGCATTGGGGGGCCTCGGGGGTAAACCTGCGGGCGGGATAACGCCGGGCGCCGGGAATGGCCAGCCCCGACGGCCTAATGCGGCGCGGTGTTTGAAAACAGGTGGATCACCAGGATGCCGCCCAGGATCATCACCATGCCGAGCAGCCCCGGCAGGTCGAGCCGCTGGCCGAACAGGGCGAAGCCGATTATTGCGATCAGCACGATCCCGAGCCCCGACCAGATCGCGTAGGCGATGGCGACGGGCATGAACTTCAGCGCCCAGCCGAGCAGGATGAAGCTGATCACGTAGGCCACGACGACGATCAGCGACGGGCCGGGCCGGCTGAACTGCTGGCTCGCCTGAAGCGCGGTGGTGCCAATCGTCTCGGCGATCACGGCGAGGGTGAGAATGAGGTAGGGCATGGACGGCCTCGCAGGTTCGGGTGGGCCGGGCAAGGCTACGCGAGGCGCGTCGGCGGGGCCAGTGCCCGCAGACCGTGGCGCGGCCTATCGGGGCGTCGCTCGGCGGTAATGGTCGAGCACGTAGACGCGGATCGCCGAGGCGAGCCCGGCGTCGACGCCGCGGGTCTCGTCGATCTCGGCGGCGAGCTGGTTGATCCCCTTGCCCTCGGCCTCGGCGATCTCGCGGAACGCCGCCCAGAACGGCGCTTCGAGCGACACGCTGGTGCGGTGGCCGCGCAGGGTGAGCGAGTGTTTGACCGGGCGCGCGCTCATTCCTGTTCGTGCCCGTCGAGATCGCGCCGGGCCTTGTCGGCCCGCGCGCGCTCCAGCTCTTTCTCGGCCTTGGTGCGGCCGAACTTCACTGCGTTCTCGTCGCCCCGGCGCTTGGTCTCAGCGCGGTCGCGGGCCTTGCGGGCCTTGGCGAAGGAGACGGTCTTGGCCATGTCCGCCGCCGGTCAGCCCTTGGGGCCGATCATGTCTTCGGGCCGCACCACGCGGTCGAACGTCTCGCCATCGACATAACCCAGCGCAATCGCCTCTTCGCGCAGGGTGGTGCCGTTCTTGTGCGCCGTCTTGGCCACCTTGGTGGCGGCGTCGTAGCCGATCGTGGGGGCGAGGGCGGTGACCAGCATCAGGCTTTCCTTCATCAGCTTGTCGATGCGCGCCTCGTTGGCCTCGATGCCCATCAGCATCCGCGTCGTGAAGCTGTCGGCCACGTCGCCCAGAAGCTGGATCGACTGTAGCAGATTGTAGGCCATCATCGGGTTGTAGACGTTCAGCTCGAAATGGCCCTGGGAGCCGGCGAACTTGATCGCCGCGTCGTTGCCCATCACATGGGCGGCGACCTGCGTCATCGCCTCGGCCTGGGTCGGGTTGACCTTGCCGGGCATGATCGAGGAGCCGGGCTCGTTTTCGGGCAGGATCAGCTCACCGAGGCCGGAGCGCGGGCCGGAGCCGAGGAAGCGGATATCGTTGGCGATCTTGTACATCGCGCCGGCCACCGTGGTGAGCGCGCCCGACAGGAACACCATCGCGTCATGCGCCGCCAGGGCCTCGAACTTGTTGGGCGCGGTGACGAAGGGCAGGCCGGTGATGCGCGCCATGTTGGCCGCTACTGCCTCGCCCCAGCCGGGCCGGGTGTTCAGCCCGGTGCCCACGGCGGTGCCGCCCTGCGCCAGCTCGTAGATGCCGGGCAGCGCCATCTCGATCCGGGCGATGCCGTTGGCGATCTGCTGGGCGTAGCCGGAAAACTCCTGGCCGAGCGTCAGCGGCGTGGCGTCCTGCGTATGGGTGCGGCCGATCTTGATGATGTCCTTGAACGCAACCGCCTTCGCCGCGAGCCCGGCGTGCAGCTTGCGCAGGCCCGGCAGCAGCACATCGCGCACCGACATCGCGGCGGCGATGTGCATCGCGGTGGGGAAGGTGTCGTTCGATGACTGGCCCATGTTGCAATGGTCGTTCGGGTGCACCGGATCTTTCGAGCCGATCACACCGCCGAGCATCTCGATCGCGCGGTTGGCGATCACCTCGTTGGCGTTCATGTTCGATTGCGTGCCCGAGCCGGTCTGCCAGACCACCAGCGGGAAGTTGTCGTCGAACTTGCCCTCGATCACCTCGCCGGCGGCGGCGACGATCGCGTCGGCCAGTTTCGCGTCCAGCGCGCCGGCGTCCTTGTTGGCCTCGGCGCAGGCCTGCTTGATCACGCCCAGCGCGCGCACGATCGCCACCGGCTGCTTTTCCCAGCCGATCGGGAAGTTCATCAGGCTGCGCTGGGTCTGCGCCCCCCAATACTTGTCGGCGGGCACTTCGAGCGGGCCGAAGCTGTCGGTTTCGGTGCGGGTCTGGGTCATCGGGGTCTCCATGTATACACTTGCATGCCGTTTACCGAAACCCGTCGCACGGCGCAATCTCGGGTAACGCTAACGGCGGTGCTACTTGCGGAAAGAATCGAGCCGGACCACCTCGGCGTCGGGCTTGGCGTCGCGGTCGCCGGGCGCATCGTCGCCGCCCGAGGGCGGCAGCGGATCGGGCTCGTCGCCGTCGTCCTCGTTGTCGCCGTCCTGGCTCTCGAACCGCAGGCCGAACTCGACCGACGGGTCGACGAAGGTGCGGATCGCGTCGAAGGGAATATACATCGGCTCGGGGTTGTTGCCAAAGTTGAGGGTGATGGCAAAGCCGTCTTCATCGACCTTCAGGTTCTCGAACCAGTGCTGCATCACCACCGTCATGTCTTGCGGAAACCGGTCCGACAGCCAGTCGGCGATCTCGACGTCGGGATGGCCGGTATCGAAGGAAATGAAGAAATGATGCGCGCCGGGCAGGCCGTGCTCGGCCACGTCGGTGAGCACCTGGCGGATCAGCCCGCGCATGGCGTCATGCATCAGATTGCCATAGTCGATCGACCGCGACATCGCGTTCCCCCGGGACGTGTTTGCCCCACCATACGGGATTCGAGTGCGAAGGAAAGGGGGCGCGGGGCCGGGCTTCGGACCAAAAAGGACGGGCCCCGAAGGGCCCGTCCAAACGGTGTTGCGAGGGGGATCAGCCGCGGGTTTCGGGCGCCATCGGCACCGGGGTGGGAACCACCGCGCCGTTATAGAGCCCGCCACCGGCCTTGCCGCCGGCCTCGATCTCGAGCTGGAGATCTTCGGTCGATTTGTTGCGCAGCGAGAAGGTCGAGGCGCCGGTGTTCTTCGCGCCCTTGCGGATCGCCCAGATCAGGCCGGCCAGAAGCACGACCCACCAGCCGAGCAGGATCAGTTTTTGCACCATCACGTTGTCGGTCACCAGCTGGTACCACTTGTAGGTTTCGATCAGCAGGGTGTTCTCGAGGAACGCCTTGTGGCCGTCGTAGAACAGCGTGAACGGCAGGTAGCCTACCGCGAAGCCCATGAAGCCGACCCAGGTGTTGAGGTAGCCCATGCCGATCCGCATGTAGGAGCGGATCTCGCAGCCCACCAGCATCACCGCGCCGCTGCCCAGCAGCAGGCCGCCGAGGATCGAGCCGAGCGTGGTCTGGTACTTCAGCGCGCCTTCGAAGCCGGGGCCGGTGCCGAACACGAACCAGACGAACAGGATGAAGCCCAGCATCACCACCCAGGAGGCCATCAGGCCAATCAGCGGCAGGTAGGAGCGCATCAGCGTGCGGGTGATCTTCGGCACGCCGAGCTTGGCGTAGAGGCTGTCTTTCTGGGTCATCGAGGTGGCGACCTCGGCCGAGACCAGCGAGCACTCGGTGCCGAAGCCCGACTTGGCCATGCCAAACCCGGCAACCACGCCGGCGAACAGGGTGAGCAGCACGTAGATGCCGCCGCGTTCGGCGATCGACTTGCCGAAGGCGACCGGTTCACCGCTGCTCAGGTGCTGCAGCGCTTCGGGGTTGAAGATGCCGCCGACGACCGCGACGAGGAAAAACGCCGCCGCGAAGCCGCCGGAGATCCAGAAGATCAGCCGTTTGCGCGGGTTGTAGCCCTCTTTCCAGGTCAGCGATTCGCCGCCGCCGGCGGTCGAGACGTAGGATCTGGTTTCCTGGTGCTTGAAGTAGGGGGCCATGTTGACCTTCGACAGGAGCCAGAACGCGAACGCCCCGCCGATCGCCATGAACACCACGGTGATGGTCGAGTGGATGTTCATCATCGGGATGCCGCCAAGCAGGTGGTTCAGCGTGCAGCCGCCGGCGAGCCTTGTGCCGTAGCTGAAGAACGCGCCGCCGAGGAAGCTGATGAACAGAACATGCTTGGGATAGTAGGCCCAGGTGCGCGACTCGCGCTCCATTCGGGTGACCAGCCAGCCGCCGAGCGCCATGCCGAAGATCGCCCAGCCGATGCCGGGGTAGAAGGCGCCGCCCGAGGCGATGCCATCGACCGAATTGCCGTAGAGCTGGAAGTCGGGCAGGTGCAGGAGCTTGGTGATCGCCAGTTCGAGGCCGCGGAACATCTTGCCGAGGTCGGTGGTGACGGTGATTGGATCGAGTGTGGACTCCTTGCCCGCCAGCGCCTTGGGCAGCCACAGCCCGAGCATGTAGATGATCTGGGCAACCCCGAAGGTGATGCCGGCCCAGAAGAACGACCATTGCCGGGTCATGGCCTTCTTCAGGAATGTGTCTTGGGTGGTCATAAGCGTCATCGTCCCTTCGCTTTTCTGCGGTGGTCCGACCGAGCCCGAACCACCGAGTTGGTGTTGGGCCGCTTTGGGCTGGTGGTGTCGTACTCGTACGGGACGGCATCAGGAGGCGCAAATGCGACTGACGTATTCATAGAAAGGAATATGACGTTGGGGAATGCGACCAATTGTACAAAAATTGAATGCACCTGACAAAAGTCGGGTCCAGATCGGCGGCTATGGGGCCATTCAGCGGCGACTCGCGGCGCTTTCCGAAGGTGGTGATGGAGGGGGGAAGTGCAGGCTTCTGTTGCCAGGTGCCTGCGAACCCCGCCTTACGCTGCTAGGCGCAAGGGCTTAAGTATCGATCTTTCGGACTGCTTAGGCAGCCAGAGCGATCGGAGCACGATTGTCGTTGGCAATTATGCTTTTCGGACCGATAACGGTGGTACCTCACCGAGACAAAGCATACCCCTTTAGACGTTCGTCGATCCTATTTCGGCCCCATGTCCCCCCAACGAGGGGTGATTGGTGGAGCCGCCGGGTACCGCCCCCGGGTCCGATCCGCGTATTACGAGCGCGTTTATGTCCATAGTCCCCGAGGGGACAGCCTCAATATAGGGCGCGCCAGGGTGGAATGAAAGGGGCATCGCGCCGGCTTGTCGCGGCCGCGAGGCAGGTTGAATGCCGCGCTGCGGCGACTTAGACACACGGCGAAATTCACCGTTCTGCCCGCTTCGGAGGCGCCCATGCCCTCGCTCAAGGCCCGTCTTACCCTGTGGCTCCTGCGCAACCGCCACCTGCTGCGCGGCCGGCTGCGCCCCGAGGTGGTTGACGGGCGGTTTGACATCCCGGCGTTTCGCGCGCGCACCGAACGGATGGTGGCGCGCATGAAGCTGCCCGACGGGGTGCGCTTCGAGCCGGTCTCGGTTGATGGCATGGCGGGCGAGTGGATCAGCCCCGAGGGCGCGCCGGACGACGCCGTTCTGCTCTATGTGCATGGCGGCGGCTTCATCTCCGGCGGGCGCGCCACGCACCGAGGCCATGTGGCAAAGTTTGCCCGGGGCTCCGGGCTGGCGGCCCTGCTGTTCGACTACCGGCTCGCGCCCGAGCACCCCTTTCCCGCCGCGCTTCAAGACACCTACCGCGCTTACCTGTGGCTGTTGGACCAGGGCTTTGCCCCGGAACGGATCGTGTTGGGGGGCGAGAGCGCAGGCGGGTCGCTGGTGCTGGCGCTGCTGCTGGCGCTGAAGCGCGCGGGGCTGCCCCAGCCCGGCGGCGCTTTCGCGATCTCCCCCGCTGCCGACATGGCCTGCACCGCGGTGTCGTTCTATACCAACCTCGCGCGCGACATCGCGCCGCCGGGCGCGCCGCAGCACTGGTGCGCGCTTTATGCCGGCGGGGCCGACATGGCCGATCCGCTCCTGTCGCCGCTCCACGGCGATTTTTCCGGCGTCGCGCCACTTTACATCGTGGTCGGCGAGGCCGAGGTGCACCGCGACGATGCGGTGGCGCTGGGCGAACGGGCCAGGGCGCAAGGCGCGACGGTGACGTTGGACGTGGCCGACGACATGGTGCATGCCTTCCCGCTGCTGGCGCCGATGTTTGCCGAGGCGACGCGGGCGTTTTCCGACATCTGCGCCTTCGCGCGCGCGGCGGTTGCGCTTGGCGCGCAGGGCCCGTCGGCCGATTAGGCGGCTGCGGGGGTTCACCTCGGCGCGCGCAGGCCCTATCACTCTGGAAAACGCAGGGAGACACGCATGTTCAAAGCACTCATTCTGGACCAGGACGCCGAGGGGCTGGCCAGCGCCAGCCTTCAGGAGATCGGCGAAGACCAGCTGCCCGAGGGCGAGGTGACGGTGGCGGTGGAGTATTCCACCGTGAACTACAAGGACGGGCTCTGCCTCAGCCCCAAGGGGGGCGGGCTGGTGCGCGCCTATCCGCATGTGGGCGGCGTCGACTTCGCCGGCAGTGTCGAGGCCTCCGACGATCCGCGCTACAAGCCCGGCGACAAGGTGGTGCTGACCGGCTGGCGCGTGGGCGAGGTGCACTGGGGCGGCTACGCGCAGAAGGCGCGGGTGAAGGCCGATTGGCTGGTGCCGCTGCCCGAAGGCATCACGCCGCGCCAGGCGATGGCCGTGGGCACCGCTGGGTTCACCGCGATGCTGGCTGTGATAGCGCTTGAAGATCACGGCCTAAGTCCCGAGAAAGGCGAGGTTCTTGTGACCGGCGCGGCCGGTGGCGTGGGCTCGGTGGCGACCGCGATCCTCGCCCATCTCGGCTACGAGGTGGCGGCGGTGACGGGCCGGCCCGAGCAGGCCGACTACCTCAAAAGCCTCGGTGCGGGCCGGATCGTGGCGCGCGAAGAGCTGAACGAAACGGTCAAGCGTCCGCTCGAAAAAGAAACCTGGGCCGGGTGCGTCGACGCGGTCGGCGGCGATATGCTCGCGCGGATTCTGGGCCAGATGAAATACGGCGGCTCCGTCGCGGCGGTGGGCCTTGCCGGGGGCGCGGGTCTGCCCACGACGGTGATCCCGTTTCTGTTGCGCGGCGTGAATCTGCTTGGCATCGACAGCGTGATGCAGCCGTTCGAGAACCGCCAGCGCGCCTGGGCCCGGATCGCCACCGACCTGCCGATGGACAAGCTCGAAGCGATGGTCACGCCCGCCACGCTGGCCGATCTGCCCAAACTGGGGGCGGATATCCTCAAGGGTCAGGTCAAGGGCCGGATCGTCGTCGACGTGAACGTCTGAGAAGGATGAAACAAAGCAATATCAGGCGCTTGAGGCGATAACCTCAAGCGCCTTTCTTCTGGCAAATTAGCCCGCCGTGCTGATCCGCACGAAGCCGCCGGTTTCGCCTTCGAGCACGCCGTGCTCGGCGGAGGTCGGTTTCACCATTGCCTCCAGCAGCACCTCGACCGGGGTCCAATAGGGGATGTACCATTCCTGGTCGACTTCCAGGATCAGCACGCTGTCGGCCGCCGCGTCATAGGCGCCGATCACGGAAACATGCGGGCCGTCCCAATCGCCGGTCACCACGCCCTGGTTGAAGTAGAGCAGCAGCGCGTCGTTGGCGGCGGCCTCGTTGGCGGAGAGCCACGTGCGCACCGTGGCGAGGTTTTCCGCGCTCGCCGCGTCGGGGTGAAAGGCGGTCACGCTGGCCCCCTCCATGGCGAGGGCACCCACGGCCTCTTCGGTGAACTGCACGAGCTGGGCGAAGGTCACCCCGTCGCCGCCTTCGGCCGACAGCGTGGCCCAGTCGGCATCGCCGGTCAGCTCGAGCAGGCCCGGCTGGGTCAGCACAGTGTCTTCGGCATTGGCGGGCAGGCCGTTCAGCCCGTTCACCGCCGCCGTTACGGCGGCGATCGAACAGGCCGAAGTGGTGAATTGCGGCTTCACGAACGGGGCGAAGGCCCAGTAGTCCGGCGCCGGGCTCTGGCGCAGGTAGTCGGTGGCCGCGGTGACCGGGGTGGCGTTGGGGCCGAGTTTGGGCAGCATGTCGCTATCCTGCGCGAGGATCGGACCGGCCGCGAGACAGGCGAGCAGCGCAAGGGTTGTGCGCATTGTGGTTCTCCATGAAAAAACCGGCGGCAGGCCGGCGTTCCATCTTCGCTCAAGGCGGGATTCTCGCAAGCGAATTCTTTCGCCGCATGGACGCCGGGCGGCCCAGGCCGTAGCCTGGGCGAAACGGACATTTGGAGAGACGCATGACGCTGGATATCGACTGGGTGCGCGGGCAGTTTCCCGCCTTTCGCGAGGCATCGCTGCAAGGCCAGGCCTTTTTCGAGAACGCCGGCGGCAGCTACACTTGCGCGCCGGTGATCGACCGGCTCACGCGGTTCTACCATCAGCGCAAGGTGCAACCCTACGCGCCCTACGCCGCCAGCCGGCTTGGCGGCGAAGAGATGGACGAGGCCCGCACCCGGCTGGCCGCGATGCTGGGGGTGGAGACCGATGAGCTTTCGTTCGGCCCCTCGACCACGCAAAACACCTATGTGCTGGCCCAGGCCTTCCGCCAGATGCTGCAGCCGGGCGAGGCGATCATCGTCACCAACCAGGACCACGAGGCCAATTCCGGCCCCTGGCGGCGGCTGGCGCAGGACGGTATCGAGATCCGCGAGTGGAAAGTGGACCCCGAGACCGGGCTGCTCGACCCCGCCGCGCTCGACGATCTGCTGGATGAGAACGTGCGGCTGGTGACCTTCCCGCATGTGTCCAACATCGTCGGCGCGATCAACGACGTGGCCGCGATCTGCGCGCGCGCCCATGCCGCCGGGGCTTTCGCCTGCGTCGACGGGGTGAGCTACGCGCCGCACGGGCTGCCGGACGTGGATGCGCTCGGTGCCGATATCTACCTGTTTTCCGCCTACAAAACCTTCGGGCCGCACCAAGGGGTGATGACGATCCGCCGCGCGCTGGGTGAGCTCTTGCCAAACCAGGGGCACCATTTCAACGCCGGCTGCCTCTACAAACGCTTCACCCCGGCCGGACCGGACCATGCCCAGGTGGCGGCGAGTGCCGGCATGGCGGATTACCTCGAGGCGCTCTCGGCCCATCACGGCGGGCCGGCGTCAGGGGCCGGGGCCGCGCGCCACGCCCATGACCTGATGCGCGCCCATGAAACCGCGCTGTTGCAGCCGCTGCTCGACCATCTCGCGGCGCGCAACGATCTGGCGTTGATCGGCCCGCGCGATGCCGCACTGCGCGCGCCGACCGTGGCGGTCGAGCTCGGGCGCGACCCCGAGCCGGTGGCGGCGGCGCTGGCGGATCACGCGATCATGGCGGGCGGCGGCAATTTCTATGGCCAACGTCCGCTCGAAGCGCTGGGGATCGACCCGGCGCGCGGCGTGTTGCGGCTGTCGTTCGTGCACTATACCAGCGCAGACGAGGTGGCCCAGCTCACCCGTGCGCTCGACGCGGTGCTGTGATCCGGGGCGCGGGCTTCGCCGTAACCGGTTCATGACACGAGAAAGCCCCGTCCTGCTCTGGCTGCGCCGCGATCTGCGGCTGGCCGACCACCCCGCGCTCGCCGCCGCCATCGAGACCGGGCGGCCGGTGATCGCGGTATTCATCCGCGACGCGCAGGTCGATGCGCTGGGCGCGGCGGCGAAGCTGCGCCTTGGATTGGCGCTGGAAGCCTTCGCCGCGACGCTGGAACAGGCCGGCAGCCGGCTGATCCTGCGCTCCGGCGCGGCAGGGGCGGTGCTCGATGCGCTGGTGGACGAGACCGGGGCGCGGGCCGTTCACTGGACGCGCGGCTATGAGCCGGACGGGATCGCGCGCGACACCGGCGTGAAGGCCAGTCTGACAGCGCGCGGAGTGGCGGCCCAGAGCTTCCCCGGCCAGCTGTTGTTTGAGCCGTGGACGGTGGAAACGGGGCAGGGCGGCCGGTACCGGGTTTACACCCCGTTCTGGAACGCGGTGCGCCGGCGCGACCCGGGCGCGCCGCTTGCGCGCCCCGGCCAGGTGCCCGCGCCCGACCGTTGGCCTACCAGCGAGACGCTGGCCGATTGGCGGCTTGGCGCGGCGATGAACCGGGGCGCGACGGTGGTTGCCCGCTACCAGCGCCCCGGCGCGACGGCGGCGCAGGAGCGGCTCGCGCGGTTCCTCGCCGAGCGCGTGGGGGGCTACAAGGACCGGCGCGATTATCCCGCCGAGCGGGCCACGTCCGGGCTGTCGGAGCACCTCGCCTGGGGCGAGATCGGCCCGCGCCAGGTCTGGGCCGCCGGCTGGCGCGCGGTCGAGGAGGGGTCGGCGGGGGCCGAGCCTTTCCTGAAAGAGCTGGTCTGGCGCGAGTTCGCCTATCACCTGATGTTCCACACGCCGACGCTGCTCACCGGCAACTGGCGCGCCGGGTGGGACGCCTTCCCCTGGCGCACGGACCCCACAGCGCCCGAGGTGCTGGCCTGGCGGCAGGGGCGCACCGGCGAGCCCTTCGTCGATGCGGCGATGCGCGCGCTTTTCGTCACCGGCAGGATGCACAACCGCGCGCGGATGATCGTCGCCAGCTACCTCACCAAGCACCTGCTCACCGACTGGCGGATCGGCCGCGACTGGTTCGCCGACACCCTGACCGACTGGGATCCGGCCGCGAACGCGATGGGCTGGCAATGGGTGGCCGGCTCGGGCCCCGATGCCGCGCCCTATTTCCGGGTGTTCAACCCGGCGACGCAGGCGCAGAAATTCGACCCCGATCACGCCTACCGCCGCGCCTGGATCGCCGAGGGAAAGGCCAATCCCGCGCCCGGTGCGCTGGACTTCTTCGCCGCCGCGCCGCGCCGCTGGGGCCTGTCGCCGGCGGATGCCTACCCGGCGCCGATCGTCGATCTGGCCCAGGGCCGCGCGCACGCGCTCAGCGCCTACGCGCGCCATCGCGAAGCCTGATCGGGCGCGCTGGCCCGGGCTGTCGTGCCCCGGGGGCCATTTTTTGCCCTTGCACGGTTGGGCGCGGGTGCGGAGTATGCGCCCGAGGGACGGGCGCGTTAGCCTCCGGTCCGGCCCCGGCCAGTGAAGGAGAACAGATGCCCACGACAACGCGCCTCGTCGCCGCCCTGCTGATGGCCGCGCTCGGCTGGGTCGTGTCCCAGCTCGCCATTCCCTACCTGCCCGAGGGCAAGGCCGTTGGCCAGTTCGGGCCGGTTTCGGCGCTGATCGGGTTGCTGGTGGGGTGGCTCTGGACCGGAAGCAAGGTCGAGGCGCGGACCGGCAGGCCGATGGGCCTCGGGTTCATCGGCTCGGTGCTGCTGTTGTTTTGGGTGCTGTTTGCCTTTTCCGGCTACGAGATGCTGCAACGCTCGACAAACCTGCGCTATGGCGGCCCGGTCGAGGCGGTGCAGGACATGGTGGCGATCGCCATCGCCTACCTGCGCGACGTCGGCCAGATCGACGTGATGGGCGTGCTGGCCGCCGGCGGGATCGTCATCGGCGCGATCTCGGGCTGGGTGGCGCGGCGCTACCGATGACCACATCGCTGTTTCTGTATGGCACCCTGTGCCACGCGCCGCTGCGCGAATCGGTGCTGGGGCTCGGCCACGTGGTGAGCGAGGCGCGGCTGCCGGGCTACCGTGTGCACTGGGCCGAGGGCGCGGATTTTCCGGTGATCGTGCCGGGTGAGGGCGAGGCCGTGGGGCTGCTGGTCGAGGGGCTGGACGGTGACGCGCTGGCGCGGGCCGACTGGTTTGAAGGCGGCTTTGGCTACCGGCTCACACAGGTGTCCGTCACCGTCGCCGGGCGCGGCAAGGTGGCGACGAAGACCTACCTGCCGATGCGACACCTCAAACCCGGCGCGCCCTGGTCGCTCGACGATTGGGTGCGCGATCATGCGCGGGTCTGGCTTGGCGCGACCGACGAGGCGATGGCGGTGTTCGAGGCCGAGACCGGGCAGGGCGAGAGCCTCGCGCCGCGCTGGGACATGATGAAGCTGCGCGCCGCCACCCGCGCCCGCGCCGCGCGCAGCCCGGGCGGCCATGAGCGGCGCGCCGATCTCACCGCCCGGCGCGACGTGACGGTCGAGCGAGCGCGCCACCCGCACACCGGCTATTTCAGTTTTGTCGATCACGATCTGCGCTTTCGCCGGTTCGATGGCGCGATGAGCGCGACGGTGCGCCGCGCCGGCTTCGTCGGCGGCGACGCGGCCACCGTGCTGGCCTGGGACCCGGCGCTCGACGCGGTGCTGGTGGTGGAGCAATTCCGCACCGGCCCGTTCCTGCGCGGTGATCCGCGGCCCTGGACGCTGGAGCCGATCGCCGGGCGGGTCGATCCGCGCGAGACCCCCGAGGCCTGCGTGCGGCGCGAGGCGATGGAGGAGGCCGGGCTGGAGCTGGGCCGGCTGCACCGGGTCGCCGACTATTATCCGTCGCCCGGCGCGGCGACCGAGTTCGTCTATTCCTTCGTCGCCGAGGCGCAGCTTTCGGGGCGCGGCGGCGAGATCGGCGGGATGGACGACGAGCACGAGGATATCCGCACCCACCTGGTGACGCGCGCCGAGTTGATGGACCTGGTGGCCAGCGGCGAGGCGGCGACCGGGCCGCTGATCCTGTCGCTGCTGTGGCTCGAGGCGAACCGGGCACGGCTGGTGCGGGGGTAGGGCGGCGCTGCTGCGCGAAGCGGAACACCGTCCCACACGCCCCGGCGGAACCGGGCCATTGTCACGCGATTGCGCGCAGCGCGCTGCTTGAGTTCCCGCCCCCCGCCGCCTACACATTCAGGAACGGATGAACGAGGAAGGGCGGTGGCATGGACAAGCGCGAAACTCTCTCTGACTTGGTCGGCAACACGCCGCTGGTGAAGCTGCGGGCGGTGTCCGAGGCGACCGGCTGCGAGATCTACGGCAAGGCCGAGTTCATGAACCCCGGCCAGTCGGTGAAAGACCGCGCCGCGCTGTGGATCATCCGCGACGCGATCGCGCGCGGCGCGTTGCAGCCGGGCGGCACCATCGTCGAGGGCACCGCCGGCAACACCGGGATCGGCCTCGCGCTGATCGGCGCATCGATGGGGTTCAAGACCGTGATCGTCATCCCCGACACGCAGTCCCAGGAAAAGAAAGACATGCTGCGCCTCGCCGGCGCCGAGCTGGTGGAGGTGCCCGCCGCGCCCTACCGCAAGCCCAACAACTTCGTGCGCTACTCCGAGCGGCTGGCGAAGGCGCTGGCCCAGACCGAGCCCAACGGCGCGGTCTGGGCCAACCAGTTCGACAACGTCGCCAACCGCCAGGCCCATATCGACACCACCGGCCCGGAGATCTGGGAGCAGACCGGCGGCAAGGTCGATGGCTTCGTCTGCGCCGTCGGCTCGGGCGGCACGCTGGCGGGAGTCGGCCTCGCGCTGCAGCCCAAGGGCGTGAAGATCGGCATCGCCGATCCGATGGGGGCGGGGCTCTACAGCTATTACACCACCGGCGAGATCGCGATGGAGGGCGGCTCGATCGCCGAAGGGATCGGCCAGGTGCGGATCACGAAAAACCTTGAAGGCTTCACCCCCGACATGGCCTGGCAGGTGCCCGACAACGAGGCGCTGCCCTATATCTTCGACCTGGCCCAGCAGGAGGGCATGGTGCTCGGCGGCTCGTCGGGCGTGAACATTGCCGGCGCGGTGCGCATGGCGCGCGAGATGGGGCCGGGGCACACCATCGTCACCGTGCTGTGCGACTACGGCACCCGCTACCAGTCGAAGCTCTACAACCCGGCCTTTTTGCGCGAGAAGGGCCTGCCGGTGCCGGCCTGGATCGACCGCGCTCCGGCCGCGTTACCGCAGGTATTCGAGGCCGAGGCATGATCTCTTTGAAACGGCCGTTGTCCGTCGCGGCGCTGTTTGGCCTGCTGCTCACGCTGACGCTCGCGGCGGTGCCGGGGCCGGCGGCCTGGGCCCAGGACGCCACGACGCCCACGGACCCCGCGGCCGTCTCGCTCGACCCGGCGGCGGGCATCGCCGCGCCGGCCGTCCCGGAGGTGCCCGACACCGCCAGCCCCATCGATTACGTCGTCTGGGACCGGGTGGCGATCCGCGCCGAGCAGGCGCTGGAAGCGGGCCGGGCCTCGGACCAGGCGCTGCAGACGCTGCGCGGCGAGCTGGTGCAGTGGCGCGAGGTCTTCACCAAGGCGCGGGCCGAAAACCAGGTGCGGATCTCGACCCTGAAGACGCAGATCAACACGCTCGGTCCACCGCCCGCCGAGGGCCAGACCGAACCGGCGATCCTCACCGACACCCGTGCCGCGCTGACCGCGCAGCTTGAAGAGGCGCAGGCGCCGGTGAAGGCGGCCGAGCTCGCGCTGGCGCGCGCCAATGCGCTGGTCGCGCAGGTCGATACCACCTTGCGCGGGCGTCAGACCGATGCGCTGCTCGCGCTTGGCCCGACGCCGCTGAACCCGGCGTTCTGGCCCAAGGCGATCGACGATGTCGTGGCGACCGCGCGGCTGACCTGGAACGGGATCAAAAGTTCGGTCGGCACCGAGACCCAGCGCGCCGAGCTGTGGCAGAACCTGCCAGTCGCGCTGATCTTTGCCGTCGGCGCATTGGTGCTGCTGATGCGTGGGCGGGCCTGGGTGATCCGCGCCGGGGCGCAGGTGCGCGGGCGCGCCAAGGGCCCGGCCAAGGGGGTGTGGGGCTTCCTGATCTCGCTGGGCCAGTTCGCCGCGCCGCTCGCCGGTGTCTATGCGCTGGTCGAGGCGTTTCACTACGCCGGCATCCTCGGGCTGCGCGCGCAGGTGATCGCCGACGACCTGCCGATCCTCGGGCTGTCGTTCTTCCTGTCGCGCTGGCTCGGCAACCGGGTGTTCGGCGTCGCCGGCAGCACCTGGCAGGTGTTGAACCTGCCGATCTCGACCCGCGCCGAGGGGCGCTTTCACGCCGCCACCCTGGGCCTGCTCTACGGCCTTGGCCATATCCTTGAAAAGGTCGCGGCCTACGAGACCTATTCCGATACCACGACGGCGGTGCTGACCTTCCCGATCGTGGCCTTCGCCGGGTTCCTGCTGTTCCGCCTCGGCCAGCTGTTGCGCGGCCACTCCCGCGCCGAGACCGCCGCGGCCGAGGACGGGGTGACCTTCATGACCCGGACCCTGGCGCTGGCCGGGCTGGCGCTGATCCTCGCCGGGCTGGCCGGGCCGTTCGCGGCGGCGGTGGGCTACACCAAGCTGGCCGACAGCTTCGTGTTCCCCTCGGCGCTGACGGTTGGGCTGGTGGGCGGATTGCTGGTGCTGCACGGCTTCTTCATCGACGTCTACGGGCTGATCTTCAAAGCCGACGAAGAGCGCGCCACCGAGGCGCTCCTGCCGGTGCTGGCCAGCTTCGCCGTGGCGGTGCTGTCGATCCCGCTGCTGGCGCTGATCTGGGGCGCGCGGGTGACCGATCTGACCGAGATCTGGACCCGGCTCGGCCAGGGCGTAACGATCGGCGGCGCGGTGATCTCGCCCTCCGATCTCATCACCTTCGCCATCGTCTTTGCGATCGGCTATGGCGCCACGCGGCTGGTGCAGGGCACGCTGAAAACCACTGTGCTGCCCAAGACCCGGATGGATATCGGCGGCCAGAACGCGATCACCTCCGGCATCGGCTACGTTGGCCTGTTTCTCGCCGCCGTGGTGGCGATCACCTCGGCCGGCATCGACCTGTCGTCGCTCGCCATCGTCGCCGGCGCGCTCTCGGTCGGCATCGGTTTCGGGTTGCAGAACATCGTGTCGAACTTCGTCTCCGGCGTGATCCTGCTGGTCGAGCGGCCGATCAGCGAGGGCGATTGGATCGAGGTTGGCGGCCAGATGGGCATCGTCAAGGATATCTCGGTGCGCTCGACCCGGATCGAAACCTTCGACCGCTCCGACGTGATCCTGCCGAACTCCGACCTGATCTCGGGGGTGGTGACGAACTACACCCGCGGCAACCAGGTGGGCCGGGTGATCGTGCCCGTCGGCGTGGCCTATGGCACCGACACCAAGAAGGTCGAGGCGATCCTGCGCGAGATCGCCGAGGCGCACCCACTGGTCACGGTGAACCCGCCGCCCTCGGTCTATTTCATGGAATTCGGCGCCGACAGCCTCAACTTCGAGATCCGCGCGATCCTGCGCGACGTGAACTTCAAGCTCGCGGTGCATTCAGAGATAAACCACGAGATCGCCCGGCGCTTTGTCGAGGAGGGGATCGAGGTGCCGTTTGCCCAGCGCGATATCTGGCTGCGCAACCCCGAGGCGCTCAACGGGGCAGGGGCCGCGCCCGCGCCCAAGCCGAAAAAGCGCAAGAAACCCGCTGAAAAACCACCGGTGAAAGACGCCGAAAGCGCACGCGCCGCCCTCGACGTGAGCGACATGAGCGAAACCCATGGCTATGGACCGCATGATGAAGATGACTGAGCCCCTTTACCTCGACAACGCCTATCGCCGCGCGGCGCCCGGCATGGTGACCGCGCATACCGACCGGGGTGGCGTGGTGCTCGATGCCAGCCTGTTCTACGCCACCGGCGGCGGCCAGCCCGGTGACCGGGGTCGGCTCAGCTGGGATGGTGGCGAGATGGCGGTGGCGACCAGTGTGAAGGGCGAGGCGCCGGGCGAGATCGTGCTGGTGCCGGCCGAGGGCGCCGCCCTGCCGCCGGTGGGCACTGAGGTGGTGCAGCATCTCGACTGGCAGACGCGCCACGCCCATATGCGCATGCACACCGCGCTGCACCTGTTGTCGGTGGTGCTGCCGCTGCCGGTGACCGGCGGTTCGGTGGGGGCTGAGAAAAGCCGGCTCGATTTCGCCATGGACGAGCCGCCCGAGGACAAGGCGGCGTTGGAAGAGGCGCTGAACGCGCTGGTGGCGCGCGATCTCGCGGTGACGATGGACTGGATCACCGACGCGGAGCTGGAGGCGAACCCGGGGCTGGTGAAGACGATGTCGGTGCAGCCGCCGCGCGGCGCGGGCCGGGTGCGGCTGGTGCGCATCGGCACGGCCGAGGACCAGGTCGACCTGCAACCCTGCGGCGGCACCCACGTGGCGCGCACCGGCGAGATCGGGCGGCTCAGGATCGGCAAGATCGAAAAGAAGGGCCGGCTGAACCGACGCGTGAATATCCACCTGGACACCTAGGGCATGGTTAATAAAACCACTCCCGACGATTGGCGAGACGCGAACCGCGCGAGCTGGGACGAGCGGGTGGGCCTGCATCTCAAGGCGGCGGCCTATGACCTTGGCCCGCTGCGTGAGGGCCGCGCCCGGCTGCACCCGATCGAAGAGGGTGAGATCGGTGACGTGGCGGGGCTGAACATTGCCCATCTGCAATGCCATTTCGGCCGCGACAGCCTGACCCTGGCGCAGAAAGGCGCGCAGGTGGCGGGGCTCGATTTTTCATCCGAGGCGATTGCCACCGCGCGCCGCCTCGCCGATGAATTGGGGTTGTCGGCGCGAGCCCACTTCGTTGAGGCCGACCTCTATGACGCCCCGCAAGCCTTTGGTGAACAAGGGCCTTTCGATATGGTCTTCGTCACCTGGGGGGCAATCGGCTGGCTGCCCGACCTGGCCGGTTGGGCGCGGGTCGTCGCGGCCTTGCTTACGCCCGGCGGCCGGCTCTACCTTGCCGAGGGGCATCCCTTCGCGATGGTCTTCGAGACCGGCCCGGATGGGCCCGATGCGGCCGGGCGGCCCCGCTGGGCCGTGCCCTATCTCGATTTCGGCATGTGGAAAGACGAGGCGCCGCAGGACTACACCGGCGATTTTCCCGCGCTGGAGGCGGGACACGAATACTGGTGGGATCACCAGCTCGGCGACATCCTCACCGCGCTGGCGGGCGCCGGGCTGCGGCTCGACTGGCTGCACGAACACGACAGCGTGCCCTGGCCGATGTTCTCGGTGCTGAAGCCGGCTGAGGGTGGAATGTACGCCTGGCCCGACAAACGCTGGCTGCCGCTGGCATTCTCGCTACAGGCGACGAAAACACGCTGTTGACGGATAGAGCGCCGAAAAAAATGGCCTCATCGTGTCGCATGGGATAAAGTGTTGTGCAGTGATAATGCTTTAACCAGCGTCGGGTCGGGCTATCGCGTCATGGGAGGGCGCACCGAATATCGGCGGGAAAGGGGATTGAACAATGAACAGACTCATCACGACGGCGGCGCTCGCGGCCATGCTCGGGGTTCCGGCGACGGCCCAGGTCACGACCGGGCAGGCGATGCCGGACCCGAACGCGGGTACGGTCGGCACCGTGACAGCCCCCGCCGTTCCGGCCGCGGAAGACCCGGCGGTCGAGATCGTTTTCTGGGATTCGATCAAGGACAGCGACAACCCCGACTTGTACCTGGCCTATATGCAGCGCTACCCGAACGGGGTGTTCCGGGTGATTGCCGAAGAGCGGCTGAAAGAAATCTACAGTGGCGGGGCCAGCGGGACAGACACCGGGGGCGATCTCGTGCCGCCGCCGACGACGATCGCGCCGCCGGACGATACCCAATTGGTGCAGCCTGGTGTGGTGGTGCAGCCTGGGGTGGTGCAGCCGGGACAGCAGGGTGCGGGCGGCCGGTTTGGGAAAGGTTTCATCGGCAACCCGCCGATCGACCGCATGGGTCCGAACGATCACCAGTGGAGCCGGCGGCAGGTCCTGCTGGGTCTGCAGCGGCAATTGCGTCGGGTTGGCTGCTACTACGGGGCGATCGACGGCGTTTGGGGGCCGGCTTCGCGTGCGGCTGTGACGCGCTACAACCGGGCGACCAACAATAATTTCCCGCCGAACAGCCCGAACGTGAATACTTGGCGGCACGTCTACCAGACTGCGAAGGGCCGGGTCTGCTACTGACAATCGTCGGGGCGCGCTGCGAAATTTCGGCGCGCCCCCCTTGCCACCCGACTGTTGGCCGGGATAGATAGCGCGGCACGGAGAGGTGGCCGAGTGGTCGAAGGCGCACGCCTGGAAAGTGTGTAGGCGGGAGACCGTCTCCAGGGTTCGAATCCCTGTCTCTCCGCCACTTGCACATTGCAAACCCGAAAACAGGTCCCTCGCGGGGCCTTTTTCTTTATGTGCCAAAGGGGTTTGCAGGCACCATCCGCCCTTCGGAGACGGCCCAACCGCGCGAGTTCTGTCTCTGAACGCCCACCGTCTCTTTCCACCCGCCCTGCGCTCTTGGCGAGACGGATTCAAAACCCCCATAGATTTCAAAGAACTGACGGGATCGCGTTGCGCCCGTGTTTCGCTGGTTCCGGCTTGTCTCAAAGCAGATGGCAACGCGACACGGGCGGCGTGGTCGTTGGTGTGTCTTGGGGGTTTTGCGCGAAGTCTCTGATGACAAACGCTGTTTCGGCCCCTAGCCTGGCGCAATGTCGAAAGGGGCCTGGACAGATCAAGAGAACGACCTGATCGTTGCGGATTACTTCGCGATGCTGGCCGACGACGTCTCTGGCCACCCCTACAATAAGGCCGAGCACCGGCGCGGGCTTCTGTCCCTGTTGAACGAAAGGTCCGAGGGATCGGTCGAGTTCAAGCACCAGAACATCAGCGCCGTGCTGAAGGGGTTGGGTGAGGACTGGATCCCGGGCTACAAGCCCGCCTTCAATTTCCAGATGACGTTGGTGGATGCCGTGGCGCGCTGGTTAGCGCTGAACCCGGCCTGGCTTGGTCGCCATCCTGCTGCGCGAATGCCGACCGGCTTGGCCGATGCCGCGCCGATCTGGATCGGGCCGCCGCCGACGCTGTCGAACCAGCCGCCGCCGACGGAGCTGGAGCAGATGCTGCACATCGCCCGCAAATTCGATGTCGCAGCGCGAGACGAACGAAATCGCACCCTCGGCCGTGCCGGTGAGGAGCGCGTTCTGGCGCATGAACGTGCGACCCTGAAATCAGCGGGCCGCGATGACCTTGCGCGCAAGGTCCGGTGGGTTTCGGAGGAGGATGGCGATGGAGCCGGCTACGATATCGCCAGCTTCGCACCGGACGGTCGTCCGCGCCTGATCGAGGTGAAGACGACGAATGGCTGGGAACGCACACCTTTCCATATCAGCCGCAATGAGCTGGCTGTGGCCGAGGAACGGCGTTCGGAATGGTCGCTGTTTAGGCTCTGGAACTTCGCGCGCGAGCCGAAGGCGTTCGAGCTGCACCCACCGCTGGACGCGCATGTCTCGCTGACTGCGGCGTCCTTTCAGGCGAGTTTTCACTAGTTGCGCTAACGTGCTTTTCGTCGGGTAACGATGGGTCAGCAAGAGCCTTCGGCCTTCCTGAAGGTGATGGAGAAAGTGGATTCACATCTCGCTCTCGACTGGCTATTAGGAGTAATGCAGAACATATCCCACGCCGTCATGGCGCAACGCCATGAACCAAAAGACAGCCCCGATGACTTCCCAACGCCACCGTGGGCAACCCGAGCGCTGTTGCAGCACGTGATCCGCGACCCTAATCTTTCCAATCTGACATGCCTTGAGCCAGCTTGTGGCAGAGGCTACATGAGCCGCCCGTTGTTGGAGAAATTCCAGCGCGTAGATTCAGCCGACCTAATCGATTACGGCTACGGTGAAGTGAGGGACTTTCTCAACTATCCCTACTTGGCCGGATCTCACGATTGGGTAATTACAAACCCACCGTTCAAACTGGCTCAAGAATTCATCGAGCGAGCCATGACTGTCGCAAACAGCGGCGTCGCCATTTTGGCGCGAACGGTATTTCTTGAAAGCGTTGGCAGATATGAAGCGCTATTCAAGAACAACCCTCCGACCTATTTCGCTCAGTTCACCGAACGCGTTCCGATGGTCAAAGGACGCGTGGACCGCAAAGCCTCTACGGCTACGGGCTACGCATGGTTTGTCTGGAAAAAGGACGAACCCCAAATCAGTTCGGAATTGGTGTGGATCCCACCCTGTCGGCGTCAACTTGAGAAAGACGAAGATTACGACTAAGCCTCGTGACGGTCGTAGGCTGCGAGACCTTCCTGTAATGCCTTCTTCGCCGATTCAATGTCATTCGCGTTCAAGGCGTCCAATGCCTTTTTCGCGAACGCACGTACGCGCCGTCCTTTCGGTCCTGGCGCGCCTTTGGGAGGTAAGTCAGCCGCTGGTGCAGCCGCTATACTCCCGTGGGAACCCTGTTCAATCTCAGCTATTCGTGCCTGGTTTTCGCCAAACCAAGCCGCAATGTCATGGCGCTTGTCGCCTCGAGCTACCATGCCCAAGACTATCGCCGCGTCTCTATTGGTAAGTGACATTCAGACCTCAATAAACCTCACGATGCAAAGCTGCGCACGAACTCGCCATATTTCAAGTGTTTTGTGCTACTTGCCGTAATCGAACGAGCGTTTCATCTGCTCCTGCCATGTCTCCCCGGCTAGAAAGCACAGGTCGTAAAGACTGACCGTCGGTGCTTCGCGGCCGCAGGTCAGGCGTTTGAGCACCTCCGGCGCCAGATTGGCGAGGCGCAGCTGGCGGCTGACATGGCGTTCGGCCAGACCGATGGCCTCGGCCAGTTCCTGGATTGTGGCGAACTCGCCTGCTTCCATACGCCGCCGCCAGCCCCACGCCCGGCCGATGGCGCGTAGGATGTGCGGGGCCTGCGTCTGATCCCCGCTCGGGCTGTAATCGGCGGGCGGCATGATCTTGGGCCGCCCGTTCTTCTTACGCAGCTTCAGGGGGATCAGCACGCGGATCGTGTCATTGCCTCGGGTCATTCGGCGGCCTCCATATCACGCGGGGCGATCATCTCGCGGATGACACCCGCGACGCCTTCGCGGCGAATGTCGACTTCGAGCCCGACGGCGGTAACGGTGACGCGCCGGACCAGAAGCTGGATGATCCGGGCCTGCTCGAGGGGAAACAGCTGCGCCCAGAGCGTGTTGAAATCATGCAGCGCCGCGATGGCCTCGGCTTCGGACACCTGATCGCGCTTCAGCGCAGCCAGCACCTGCGTGACTACCTCGGGCGTCTGCAGAACGCGCCGAACCTCGGTGACGATGGCGTCCTCGACCATGCCCGCTGGCAGGCGGGTCGGTGCTTGATCGCCGCCTTCGTGCTCCGTCGTGCGGTTCTTGATCACGTCCATCGACACGTAATAGCGGTAGAGCTTCCCGCGTTTCTTGGTCGCGGTCGGGGTCATGGCCGCGCCGGTGTCGGTAAAGATCAGGCCCTTCAGCGGTGCAGGCGTCTGCATGCGGCTGTTGCTGGACCGGGCGTGGCGGTTGCCCTGCAGGATGGCGTCGACCTGATCCCAGACCTTGTCGGTGACGATGGCCTCGTGCTCGCCCGGATAGGCCTTGCCCTTGTGGACGGCCTCGCCGCGATAGACGCGGTTGCGGAGCACCCGATAAAGGTAGCCCTTGTCGATCAGCGTGCCCTGCTTGCTGCGGAACCCTTCCCGCCGCAGCTCCTTCGCCAACATCGTGGCCGAGCCGAGTTCGACGAACCGCTCGAAGATCCGGCGCACCGAGGCGGCCTCGGCCTCGTTGATCACCAGCTTGCGGTCCTGCACATCATAGCCAAGCGGCACGTAGCCCCCCATCCAGATCCCGCGCTTGCGCGAGGCGGCAACCTTGTCGCGGATGCGTTCGCCGATGACCTCGCGTTCGAACTGGGCGAAGCTTAGCAGGATGTTCAGCGTCAGCCGCCCCATCGAGGTGGTCGTGTTGAAGGACTGCGTGATCGAGACGAAGGTGACGCCGTTGCGGTCGAAGACCTCGACCAGTTTCGAGAAATCCATCAGGGCGCGGCTGAGCCGGTCGATCTTGTAGACCACGACCACGTCGATCAGCCCGTCGTCGATGTCGGCCAGCAGCTGTTTTAGCCCCGGCCGGTCCAGATTGCCGCCCGAAAAGCCGCCATCGTCGTAGCGGTCGCGGGTGGCGACCCAGCCCTCGGATTTCTGGCTGGCGATATAGGCCTCGCAGGCCTCCCGCTGGGCGTCGAGGCTGTTGAACTCCATGTCGAGCCCTTCTTCGCTCGACTTGCGGGTGTAGATGGCGCAGCGCAGGCGGCGGCCGGGGCGCGTGTTCATGTCCATGATCAAACCTCGCGCGGTCGGACCGGCAGCCCGAAGAAGCGATAGCCGTTCCAGCGCACGCCGGTGATCTCACGGGCAATCCCCGAGAGCGATTTGTACTTGCGGCCCTGCCATTCGAAGCCGTCCTTCAGCACAGTGATGGTGTGCTCGACCCCGTTCCATTCCCGGATCAGCCGCGTGCCTGCCACCGGATTGCGGGGATCCGCGATCTGGTTCTTGCGGCGGGAGACGCCCTCGACCTCGTCGGCGAGCAGGTCCAGCATGCGGCGGGTCTCGTGGTCGGGCCCGCCATAGGTCAGTTCCTGCAGGCGATAGGCGATGCGGGCCTCGAGAAAGGCGCGGCTGTTGTTCGGTGCGGCGCTGCCGAGGAGCCGTTCCCATTCGGCCTTCAGCTCTTTCACCGACATGGCCTTGAGCGCGGCGATGCGCGACAGGACGCTTTGGTCCAGGCGTGCGTCCTGCCCGGGTTTGGGCGGCGTTATCTTACTGTGATGCTTCATCAATTCCTCCGATGCGGATGCGTTTCCTGCGACGACCACCGCTCTTTCGGGGCGGGTAGTCCACGGAACTGTCTCCGTCGGCGGGCGATAAAGAACTGGACTTCCCGGCATTCAGGCGAACGACGCCTGCGGCGAGGATGCGCCCCAGCTCGGCAAGCCGAGCATCAGGGCACATGCGTTCAGGGCATAGAGGATTGGGCCCGGAAACCGGGTCTTCGGAGGGAATGGACATGGCGGGTTTTCGCGACTGTTGTGATAGGCGAAATGTGTCGCGAAATCAGAAAAATATCAAGTAAATCAGTTTATTACGACCTCATGCGGTCGCTGCGCACCGTGGCGAAAATCTGCGTAGCTGAAATGTCCCCTCGCTTATCTCTCGGTCGGGCGGCTATGGCGAATCAACTCGTCCGGCCGTCCATGAACTTGTCGAAGCTGTCGAGGACAGGCTCTTCCTCCAGTTCCGCCATCTCCCATCGCGATGGGGCGCGGTCGGGGTAGAGCAGAAGCGAGATCGTCATCTGATCATTGCTGGGTGAGAACACGGTCATCTCGTGGACCGGTTCAGAGCCGAGCCAGATGCCAGCCGGATGGCGGCAGCCGTAGCGCCCTTCATCCCCGTCCACCTCTTGCGCGGCAAGCGAGGCGGGCGGCAATTCATGCACCTCTTGCCGTGCCCGGTAGAAAACCCCGGACTTCAAAAGCGGTTCACTGGACCAGGCCCAATCGATGAAGCCCTCTTTGCCAACCACGATCATCGCGCGCTTGTCGGTGATGGTCATCCATTTCAGGATCGCGGCCGTCAGCGACACGGCATAGCGATCCGCGAGCTCGGTCATAACGTCGATATCGATGATCCGGCCTTTGATCTGCTCGCGGAAATCGTCGAGGGGCATCAGCAGGTAGGAGGCGAATGTGTTCGCCTCCGCCTCGATCCTGTTCCGGGCCTCATCCCAGTCGGCCATGTTGCGGCTGGTGCATTCCAGCCCGCGCGGGTTGGCCCGCCGGTGCAGGAGGTAGTGCCCCAGTTCATGCGCCAGCGTGAAGTTGCGCCGCCCCGCCGACCGGATGGTCTCGTTGTAGACAATGCCCCACTCGCCGGAGCCGCTGGGATGCGGCATCAGCATGCCTTCGACGCCTTTGGACAGCGCAAGCCCCTTCACGATTGTGATCGGCGCGTCCGGAAACACCTGACGCGAGAAATCCTGCGCCAGCGCGGCCACATCGATGGGGAACCGCGGAAGGCCATGGCTTCCTTGGACCATCGACAGGATCTGTGTCAGGCGGATAGCCCACCCCTTCGGCGTCGTCGGCAGACTCAATCCTTCTTTCCCCACATGTCGATCATCTGGTTGATTTTCTGCTGGTCTTCGGGGTCGAGCTTGCTGAACTTGCGGAAGAATGCCTCCTTCAGAACCTCGTCGCTGGGCTCCTCGCTGTCATCCAGCAGGTAGTCGGTCGTGACCTCCAGAGCCTGGGCGATGCGGGTCAGCTTCTCGCCCGACGGTTTTCGCGTATCGCGGTTCTCGAGTTCCCAAAGATAGCTCTTGCTGGAGTCGGTCAGCTCGGCGAGCTTGTCGAGGGAATATCCCTTTTCCTGACGGTGACGCTTGATCTTCGCGCCGAGGGACGTGGTCATCGTATCATCCTTGGTTTCCTTGGTTGGAGAACGCTTGTTCGCTATGCCGAACAAATTTGTGCGACGCAAGTAGACATGGCGATTTGTTCGGTATATATCGAACAACATCGTATCGCATTTTCGCGATTCTGTCCTCCTCCCCGGCCAAAGAAAGGGCTCTCATGACCGCCATCGCCGCGTTTCTCCGCAAGACCCCCGTGATCCGTCTGCAGGATTACTTCACTGCTGGCGGGTTCACCTCGCTTGCGCCCATCGACTGGACGAAGCCCGAGCCCGAGGTGGTGGAGCCGCTGATCAAGGCCGTCGATGCCATGTCCGATGACGAGAAGCAGCGCGTCGTTCTCGATGCGGCCCGCGTGGCGGCGCTGGCGGATGAGCCCGGCCAGAACGCGTTGCAGAACGTCGTCGTGAACCGCGCGGTTTTCGATACGCTCGAGGGGGCCAACAACCGCTCGCTCTGGGTTTTCCTCAACGAGAACGACCGGTTCCGCCTGGCCGAAGAGGTGCGCTACAATGACGAGCGCCGCCGGGGGCGGTCGTGGAGCGGGTTCGGCGTCGATCCCGATCTCGCGGTGAAGAAGGACCCGGTTTCGCTCGCTGCGTTTACGGCCGCGATCCGCGAGCGGTTCGAAACGCCCAACGTCCATGTCGACATCTTCGACCGCCACCGGGTGATCCTCGAGGGCGAGGAATGCGAACTGGTCCAGGTCGCGGTCTACCGGGAGGGGCGTCCCGAGGACATGCTGGGATTCGACGCCAACAGCACCCTGTCGCGTCGGATCGTGAAGCCGGTCTTCGAGGCGGCGCTGACCTACGAGGCCGCGACCGGCGTGATCGAGGTCGTGGCAAAGACGCGCGAGGACCGGATCGATCTGACCCGGTACATGGCGCGCGACCTGCTGGGCATCACCCTCGATGAAGAGCAGTCGCTGCCGCTGCGCGAGTACGATCTCAGCATGCTGCTGCGGCCTTTCGACTTCCCGACTGACCCGGCCGACGGGATTGCCGGCGTGACCGTCAAGGAATTGCGCCTGATGGATCTGGGCGATGCGAAGGAGCGCATCACGCTCGAATCCATGTCGGGTGCCGACCGGACGATCTGGCAGATGGCGGAACACCGGATCGGCCTCGACATCGGTGGCGGCGCGCGTGTCTTGGGTGGCACCGGCGACGCGGCGGAATGGGTGGTCACCCGTGCGCGCTTCACCATCAAGTTCCACCCGGGCCCCGATGGCGGGCGAGGCAAGTCGCTGTCTTTGACCGTGACCATGCCGCATGGCTGCAATCTGAAGGACATGACGCCGCAGGAGCGCCTGATCGGCGAGAAGTATTTGCGGCTCTGGGGCATCCTGAAAGACGACAACGACGAAGGCGACGTCCTTGAGTAAGCGTGCGATCGACCTTCTGCTGCGGGCCATAGAAGCCCGCAGCATGTCGCTCCAGACATCGGCGTTGCACCAGGTTTCGCGCAGCGCGACCGACGCTTTGATCACGGCCAAGCTGCTGGTGCCGAGTGGGCATGTCCCCGTCGTCGCCGCGATGGACGACTATGAGGATGAGCCGGTCGAGGCCACCTGGTCGGCCGAGCTGAAATCTTACGGCTATCACGACAGCACCGGCCGTTGGATCAAGGTCGCCCATGAGGACATCGCGGCGTGCAGGGTCGACTACGGCCTGGCCCTTGCCAAGATGCTTGTGGCGTTCGAGCGCGCCGGCCCCTCACGCCCGACGCCCTTGGTCTCGGATCTGATCTGGGAGGTGGGAATCATCAAGCTCGCCGGAGCGAAGTCCCCGGTACCCATCTGGTTCGCCCGGCGGCTTGGAGATCCGGCGGTCCGGGCGAAGCTTGAGGCGCTGATCGGGCGCAAGCCACCGCAGGAAATCCGCATCATCCTGACCTCAACACCCTGCGAGCGGATTCCCCAGACGGCCCAGAAACGCAACCACATCATCAACGTGGCGGATGTTGCGGGCGATCCGGCAAAGCTCGCGATCTCGCCACAGGTCCTCGGGGCACGGGTGTTCCCCGGACAAGTGCAGCGTCGTTTCCCGATCGATCATTCCGACGACTACGGCATCGTCTGGCTGCGCGGCGAAACCCTCACCTTCGGCAGCGACAAGCAGCGACAACTCCTGGGGCTGCTGTTCGACGCCTACTGGTCGGGATCGCCTGTGTGCCGGACCGCGGTCGTGCTTTTCGAAGCGGGCTACGGGGATAGCACGAACGCGTTCTCCAAGGTTTTCAGCGGTCGCGACGACTGGCGCTCGTTCATCAAATACGCCGACGGAAACTGTTGGATCGAGCCCTGATCCGATCAGCCATCGCCATTTCGAAGGCCGTCCATCAGGGCGGCCTTTTGCTTTTGTGACTTTCCTACCGGCTTCCCTACCGGTGCCCTCCCTCAGCCCTACCACCCCCTCCGCCATGTTGAACCCGCAAGTGTTCGCAGAAATCCCAAGGAGGTTCACATGGCGACCAGGCACCTTTCCCAGATCGAGCTGGCGGCTCGCTGGAACATTTCGCACCGCACGTTGGAGCGCTGGCGGTGGACGGGCGAAGGCCCGAAATTCATCAAGCTCGGCGGCCGCGTGATCTACCGGCTTGAGGATGTCGAGGCCTTCGAGGCCGAACAGATCCGCGGCGTGGATCACGAACCCCATCGTCCGATGTCGGCGTGAGGAGGCGGAACATGACGAACTCCAATCACATCACCCTGGCCGATATCCACCGCATGCCGGTGGGCCAGATCGCGGCGCTGCCCGCCGATCAACTCGCGCTGCTGAAAGGCGCGGCCGACGAGCAACTGACGCAGGCAAAGTCCGTCGCGGACTGGCTCGACGGCGCAATCTCCCTCAAATACGCGGACCGCGCTCAGGACACCCGCCAGGAGGCGGGCAAAGACACCGGCACGATCCGGTTCGAGGATGACGGCGTCACCGTGATCGCCGAACTGCCCAAGCGCATCGACTGGGATCAGGCGTTGCTGGCGCAGATCGCCGAGAACATCGCCTCGGCGGGCGAGGACCCGGCGGAATTCATCGAAACCAAGCTGTCGGTGTCCGAGCGCAAATACGGCGCTTTGCCGGAAAGCTGGCGCAAGGGCTTCGAGCCCGCGCGCACGGTCCGCACTGGCAAGCCGAAGTTCCGCCTCGTGCTGAACGAGGAGGTGCGCTGATGGCCATCTCGCTCGCGTCCCTGCGCACGACCTCGGTGCTGACCCCGCCGCGCATCCTGATCCACGGCGTGGCTGGGGTGGGCAAATCCACCTTCGCGGCCGATGCCGACCGGCCGGTCTTCCTCATGACCGAGGATGGCCTGGGCAAGCTGCAGGTCCCGCATTTCCCGCTCGCGACCAGCTATGCTGAGGTGGCCGAGGCGCTGGATGCGCTTTTGAACGAGGACCACGATTTCGGCACGGTGGTCGTCGACAGCGTCGACTGGCTGGAGCCGCTGATCTGGGCCGAGGCTTGCAAGCGCAACGGCTGGGCCTCGATCGAGGCGCCGGGGTTCGGGAAAGGCTATGCCGAGGCGCTGACGATCTGGCGCGAATATCTCGACCGGCTCAACGCGCTGCGTGACCGCAAGGGCATGGTGATCATCCAGATCGCCCATACCGACATCAAGCGTTTCGACAGCCCCGAGCACGAGCCCTACGACCGCTATGTGATCAAGCTGCAGACCCGCGCCTCGGCGCTGCTGCAGGAGCATTCGGACGTGGTGCTCTTCGCCAACTATCAGATCTCGGTCGCGAAATCCGATGTCGGCTTCAACAAGAAGGTGACCCGGGCGCTCGGGTCCGGTGCGCGCGTCATGCACACCGAAGAGCGCCCCGCCTTCCTGGCCAAGAACCGTTACGGCCTTCCGGACACCCTGCCGCTGATGTGGTCGGAGTTCCTCGCGGCCATGCCCCAATCCCAATGAACTGAACAAGGACAAGACCATGGCACGTTTCGACACGTCCTTCGACGCAACCAGCGTCGAGCCCACCACCGCCTACGAGCTGCTGCCCGCAGGCAAATACCGCGCCCAAATCGTCGAGAGCGAGATGCGCGTCACCAAGAACGGCATGGGTCAGTTCCTCTGGCTGATGCTCGACATCCTTGAGGGCGAACACAAAGGGCGGAAGATCTTCGACCAGCTGAACCTGGTGAACCCAAACCCGACCACGGTGGAAATCGCGCAGCGCACGCTCTCGGCGATCTGCCACGCCACGGGCCGGCTGCATGTCAGCGACAGCGAGGAGCTGCACCTGATCCCGATGACGATCCAGGTGAAGATCCGGCCGCCGAAGAACGGCTACGGCGAGAGCAACGCGATTGCCTATCTGCCGCCCGAGCGGGGTTCGGCCCCCGCCGCCCGTCCGGCGAAGCCCGCGCCCGATCCGGCCAGCTCTTCGGTGCCGCCGAAAATGGCCTCCGCGCCCTGGAACAAGAAGGGCTGAGCACCAGCGCTGCCCTGCGCCCTGACTGACGGGGCAGCGCGCAACCCCATCTGAGGAAATTCCCATGACTGATATGACCAACGCGGCCCCCGTGGCCGTGAACAGCCCCAGCTTGCCTGAAGACCAGCGGCGGCTGATCGAACTCGACGATGCCATCTCCAAGATCCGCACGCAGATCGCGACGGCCGATCTGGCCCGTCAGCGGGGCCAGAAGCCGATCGATCCGGACTGGTTCCACCGCGCCCGCACGGCCCTGCGCCACCTGTGCCGCGAGCGAGCGGAACTGCTTGCCCAAGGCACCGGCCGCCGTCGCCGCGAAAAGCTCAAGGACGCGCTGATCGGCATCCTGCGCGAACGCCATGACCCCGAGACCTGGGATGGCATTCTGGCCGAGGCGCAGGTCCGCACCGAACGGGAGGGTCTGTGATGGCAGAGCTTCCCGAAGCCCCCACGCCGACGCTGACGGCGATCTATGCCGATTACGAGACCCGCCAGGGCGATGGTTTCCGCGATCACCTCGGGGCGTCGATCATCGGCAAATCCTGCGCCCGGGAGCTCTGGTATGATTTCCGCTGGATCACGCCCGCGCGCCATTCCGGCCGCCTGCTGCGCCTCTTCGAGACGGGTCAGCTGGAAGAGGACCGGCTCGTGCGTAACCTGCGTGCCACCGGGGCGACCGTGCTCGAAGTCGATCCCGAGACCGGCCGCCAGTTCCGGGTCGGGGCCCATGGCGGCCATTTCGGCGGCTCGCTCGACGGCGTGGCCCTTGGGCTCCTGGAGGCGCCGAAGACCTGGCATGTGCTGGAGTTCAAGACCCACTCGGTCAAGAGCTTCAACGAGTTGACCGCCAAAGGTGTCGTTCTGGCAAAGCCCCAGCACGCCGCGCAGATGCAGATCTACATGCACCTGACGGGCATCACGCGCGCCCTCTACGTCGCGGTCTGCAAGGACACCGACGCGCTGCATGTCGAGCGCATCGAGGCGGACCGCGCCATGGCCGAGCGTCTTCTGGAAAAGGCCGGACGCATCATCTTCGCCCAGCATCCGCCCGCGCGGATCAGCGAGGATCCGGCCTGGTTCGAATGCCGGTTCTGCGATCACCATGCGGCCTGCCATGACGGCGGTGGGGCCGCGGTGACCTGCCGGTCCTGCCTGCATGCGACACCTGTCGACGGTGGTTGGCACTGTGCGCGGCACGACCGGATGCTGTCGCCTTCCGAGCAACGCACGGCCTGCGGCCGCCATCTCTTCATCCCCGATCTCATCCCGGGCGAGGTCATCGATGCGGGCGACGATGTCGTCACCTACCGCATGGCCGATGGCTCGACCTGGACCAATGACGCCCGTTCCCCGGAGGCCGCGCCATGCTGACCCTGCGCCCCTATCAACAGGCCGCGATCACCGCGATCTACGGCTATTTCCAGACCCACACCGGCAATCCGCTGGTGGTCATTCCGACCGCGGGCGGCAAGTCGCTCGTCATGGCGTCCTTCATCGAAGGCGTGCTGAAGGTCTGGCCCGATCAGCGCATCCTGATCGTGACCCATGTCCGCGAGCTGATCGCCCAGAACCATGCCGAGATGATCGGCCTCTGGCCCGATGCCCCGGCGGGCATCTATTCGGCGGGCCTCGGAAAGCGCGAGGCTCAGGCACGGATTCTCTTCGCGGGCATCCAGTCGATCCACCGTCGCGCGAGTGAGATCGGCCATACCGATCTGGTGCTGATCGACGAGGCGCATCTGATCCCCGGCAAATCGAGCACGATGTATCGGCGCTTCCTCGACGCGCTGAAGGCGATCAACCCGGCGCTCAAGGTGATCGGGCTGACCGCCACGCCGTTCCGGCTCGACTGCGGGATGCTGCACGAGGGGCAGAATGCGCTCTTCACCGACATCGCCTATGAGGCCCCGGTCCGCGAGCTGATCGATGCGGGGTATCTGAGCCCTCTGGTCTCGAAACAGCCCGCAACCCGGCTAGACGTTTCGAAGGTGGGCACCCGCGCGGGCGACTTCATTGCGCGCGATCTGGCGGCGGCGGTCGATCAGGACGCCATCACCCGCGCGGCCGTCGCTGAGATCATCGCGCATGGCCGCGACCGGAAATCCTGGCTGGCCTTCTGCTCGGGCATCGAGCATGCGCGCCACGTAGCCGAGGAATTCGGCCGCCAGGGTGTCAGCTGCCGCACGATCTTCGGCGACACGCCGAAGGACGAGCGCGATGCGATCCTTGCCGCCTTCAAGCGCGGTGAGATCCGGGCGCTGGCCTCGATGGGCGTGCTGACCACCGGCTTCAACGCGCCGGGCGTCGACCTGATCGCGCTGCTGCGCCCCACGCAATCGGCCGGGCTCTATGTGCAGATGGTCGGGCGCGGCACCCGCCTCGCGTCGGGAAAGGAAAACTGCCTGGTGCTGGACTTCGCAGGTAATGTCCGTCGGCACGGGCCGATCGATCTGGTGCGGCCCAAGCGCCCCGGTGATGGCGGCGGGGGCGAAGCGCCAACCAAAGTCTGCCCGGAATGCGACAGCATCATCGCGCTCTCGGCTATGGAATGCCCGGATTGCGGCTATGTGTTCCCGGCGCGCGAGGTGAAGATCGCCCCCACGGCCGCCACGTTGCCGGTGCTTTCGCCGAAGCAGCAATGGCTTCCGGTCACGGGCGTTTCCTACAGCCGTCACGACAAGGTGGGCAGCCGTCCGTCGCTCAAGGTGACCTATAGCTGCGGCCTTGCCACCTACAGCGAATGGGTCTGCCTCGAGCATCAGGGCTATGCCCGCCAGAAGGCGGCCGAGTGGTGGCGCAAGCGCGCGCCCGGTTGCCCCGTGCCGCTGAGCGTGGCCGAGGCCCTCGCGCAGACGAGCCGGCTTGCGCGCCCCAGCGACATCTCGATCCGCCCCTCGGGCCGCTATCTTGAAATCTCCGGTTACAGGTTCGCCCCATGCGCCCATCCGACCCCGGCCTCTGCGCCGTCTGCCACCGGGAACCTCGCGGGTTTGGCTGGTTCGAACCGGGGTTCCGCCGCACCGACCCGCGGCGTGGCGCCAGCCGCAAGCGGCTCTGCAGCCGCGCCTGTCAGGACCTCTGCCATGGGAGGAAGGGCATGATCGATCCGACCCCGAATGAGACCGAGGCCATGGCCACGGGCGGCCAGATGGGCGGCGAATATCTGGAAGCCATCGGCAAGTCCGACCTCGCGACCCTGTCCAAGGAGGAATGGGCCCGGTTTCTCGATGCGGTTGTGACCGGCTATTGCGACCACCTGCGCGCGCTGGCGGCGAAAGATCGCAGCCGGCTCGACGCGATGGTCCCGGAGGTGCCGTTCTGATGGCAAACACGTCCTGGATGGCGCGCTTTGGCGCGCGGCTCGTCACCAATGGCTATGCCATCCTGCCGATCGGCCCGGGCACCAAGAAGCCCGGCCGGTTCCAGCGCGGCGGCTGGGTCGATTACCCGGAATGGAACCGCCACGCCGAACGCCCGACTACGGAGGTTGAGGTCGCAACCTGGGCTGCCTGGCCCGATTGCGGCATCGGCATCGTCGGCGGTGCGGTGGCGGCGGTCGATATCGATATCGCGGCGGACGCCGAACTGGCTTTGCGGATCGAGGCGTTGGCCAGGGCGCGCCTCGGCGACACGCCCGCGCTGCGCATCGGCCGTGCCCCGAAGCGCATGCTGGTCTATCGCACGGCCGCACCGTTTCGGGGTATCAAACGCCATCCACTCGAGGTGCTCTGCCTCGGGCAGCAGTTTCTGGCCTATGCCGACCACCCCGACACCGGTGCACCCTATGTCTGGCCCGACGAGGGGCTGGCCGATCTCGATATCAGCGACCTTCCGGAAATCACGGCGGAAGCGGCGGCGGCCTTTCTGGAGGAAGCCTATGCGATCCTGCCCGAGGCTCTGCGTCAGCGTGGGCTGCGCTCGGCAGCACCGGCCACACTCCTGCGCAACCACGGGCAGATCGGCACATTGCCCGCCATCCGGTCGGCACTCGACTGGCTGCCGAATGACGAGCTCGATTACGACAGCTGGATGCGCATCGGCATGGCGTTGAAAGGCGCGCTTGGCGATGAGGGCGGCGAGGTCTTTGCCACCTGGTCGGCCCAGGCGGCCAAGGATGTGCCCGCGACCACGGCCCGCGCCTGGGCGAGCTTCAAGCCCGACCGGATCGGCGCGGGCACGATCTATCACCTCGCCATGGAGCGGGGCTGGCGGCCCGACACCGCCTTGCGCCTCGATGGCAACCTCGATCCGGACGGCCCGCATCCAGCCGCCGACCTACTGGCCCGGCTGGAGGGGAGCGCGCCCACCGTCGCCGATCCGCAAAAGCCGACCTTCAGCCTGACCATCCCCGACGGTCTCGTCGGCGATCTGACGGGCTACATGCTGGCCACCGCCCGCCGCCCTCAGCCGCTTCTGTCGCTCGGGGCCAGCCTCTGCGCCATCGGTGCGCTGATGGGACGGCGGTATCGCACCACCAGCAACCTTCGCTCGAACCTCTATGTCGTAGGGATCGCCGACAGCGGCTCGGGCAAGAACCACGCCCGCGAGATCATCAACGAGGTGTTCTTCGAAGCGGGGCTCGCCCATCACCTTGGCGGAAACAAGATCGCCTCCGGCGCCGGGCTCCTGACTGCGCTCCACCGTCAGCCCGCGATCCTGTTCCAGATCGACGAATTCGGGATGTTCCTGTCGGCAGCTGCCGACCGCAAGCGCAGCCCGCGCCACATCACCGAGATCCTCGACAACATGACCGAGCTCTTCACGGCGACAGGCGGGATCTTCCTCGGGGCAGAATATGCGAACCGCGACGGCACCAATGAACGGCGCGACATCAACCAGCCGTGCCTTTGCGTCTATGGCACCACGACGCCGCTGCATTTCTGGGGCGCGCTGCAGGGCGCGAATGTGGTCGACGGCTCGCTCGCGCGCTTTCTGATCCTGCCGAGCGATGAGGACTATCCGGACGAGAACCTCGCCGTCGGCATCCGGCAGACCCCGCCCGCGCTGATCCAGGCGCTCCAGCTGGTCGCGAAAGGCGGCGGGGCCGTGAAGGGCAACCTGACCGGCAAGACCGCCGATCAGAACACCGCCGTGAACCCGATGACCGTGCCGATGTCGGATGCTGCAAGGGCCCGGTTTGCCGACCTCAGCGACGCCCTGACCGATGAACTGCGGGCAGCGGCCGGGACGGCCTTCACTGCCATCCTCGCCCGTATCGGAGAGAACGCGCTGAAGCTGGCGCTGATCGTCGCCGTCGGGCGCGATCCTGTGCGACCCGAGATCGACATCACCGCAGCGGACTGGGCCATCGGCTTCGTGCGCCATTACGCGCGGCGCACCATGGAGGCGGTCGAGCGCCATGTGGCGGATACCGAAACCGAGGCGCATCTGAAGCGGCTCAAGGAGATCGTCCGCGCGGCCGGGCCCAAGGGGATCACCAAATCGGAGATCACCCGCGCCTCCCAATGGCTGAAATCGCGCGACCGGGACGAAATCCTGCTGACGCTGATCGAGAGCGGCGACATCACCACGGGCATGCGCGGCTCCTCGACCAAGCAGGCCATGGTCTACCGGATGGCGCGGTGGGGCGGGTGACCGTAGATCCTTCAAGCCGCCTGAAACGGCCCTTGAAGCCGAAATGCCGACAAGCAGCAGAAACGAAAGGGAAAAACCGGATCCTTCAAATCCTTCAATCTTTCAAGAGGACCCCTTTCCCCTATACGCGTGCACGCGCGTTCTCAAAGAGAGAGACAGGTACCCATTGAAATATTTAATAATTGAAAGATTATATATTACACATATAGGACAACCACTTAGGGGCAGAAATCTTTCAAGACGCCCCTCTGAAGGTTCTGAAGGATTTGTCGGGCGGCCCAGCTGCCCAGCCCATGAACTGACCAGACCACCCTTCGAGGCCTGGCGAGACCGCAGCCCTCACCGGCCAGCCCGCTCGCCTCGCTCGCAAACGCGAAGAGGAGGTCTCTCATGACCCAATCCAACGAACACCCGCGCTGCATCTTGGCGCTCGATCTCGGCACCAGGACCGGCTGGGCGCTGCGCAGCCACTATGGGCTCATCACCAGCGGCACCGCCAGCTTCCGGCCCGGGCGCTATGACGGCGGTGGCATGCGCTATCTGCGCTTCACCAACTGGCTGACCGAACTGGACCGGCTGTCCGGTCCAATCGCGGCGATCTGGTTCGAGGAGGTCCGTCGCCACGCCGGAACCGACGCGGCCCATGTCTATGGCGGGCTGATGGCCTCGCTCACCAGCTGGGGAGAGCTGCGGGGCATCCCTTACGAGGGGGTGCCGGTGGGCACGATCAAGCGCCACGCCACCGGCAAGGGCAACGCGCCCAAACAGGCCATGATCGATGCGGCCCGCGCGAAGGGCTTCAGCCCCGAAGACGACAACGAGGCCGATGCCATCGCCATCCTGCTCTGGGCCCTCGACGCCCGTGGAGGTGCGGCATGAGGTTCCACCCCAAGGGCTATGGCGGCCAGCGCCGGTCGCCCGATGAGGTGAAGCGCGACGGCTGGCGTGAACAGGGCCTGCTGGCCGTCAGCGTGGACGATCAGCGCCTGACCTGGCCCGAGCGTGAACTCGTCGAGCAGCTGGGCACGCGGCTTTATGGTCCGCGCCCGGCCGAGGATCTGCGCCATGGCTGAGCACATCTGGACCGCCGAGGACGTCGCCGATCATTTCGAGGAGGCATTCCGCACCCTGCGCAAGCTGCCACCCGTGAAGTTGCAGGGCTATTTCAACTCCTGGCCGCAGGTCATCCGCACCGAGCGCGAGATCCTCGCCATGGAGCCCGAACCGATGCGGGTCTGGCCCTCGGCCGCCGCGATCTCGCGGCTCGAGCAGACCTTCGATTGGGTGCTCTGGCTCGGCGAGAGTGAACGCCGCCTGATCTGGTGGCGCGCCGCCCGACGGCCGTGGAAGCAGATCACCCATGAGCTGGGCGTCGACCGCAGCACCGCCTGGCGCCAGCACAAGCTCGCGCTCACCAAGATCGCCGCGCGGCTGAATGCTGCGGCTGCATGAAATGTTGCAACACTTTGGTCTTCGACAGCTGCAACAGATCCGTGCTATCTGAAGGATATGATGGGGAGAGTGCGTCGAAAGACGGCTCTCCCCGATCTGCCCTCCATCACAAGACCATTGAGGCATCACTCTGGTTGTGCCAGTTAATTGCTGACGTCCTGAAGTGCCGCAGGAAGTCTTGCTGAGCTGGGAGGGCATGCCTTGAGTACATCTGAAACCGTCGATTTTGAGGTTGGGAAGTGCCCTTGCGGTAAAGGCAGCATCGTCAAGTCTGTCACGACACAGGACAACCCTTGGAGCGGTGCCGACATTTCGTATTCCATTTCTTGCGCAAAGTGCTCGAGTGAATGGATTATGGGATATGGCTCACTCTCATCAAAGGCAGAGAGCACGGCTTTGCGTTCGGCAGAAAACGAGCAACGCAAAGTGGAAGACCAAATCAGAGCATTGGTTGGTCCGCTTGTCGACGAATACTTCGATGAGCTTGCGCTAAGCACAATGGCAGCCGAACACAGAGAGTTGCTGCGTCTGGACATTGCGACCGGAGACATCCGACAATACAGGAAAAGCCGGAAATCTGGAAAGACAAAGATTTCCGGTATTTGCGCTCCGATGAGGAACCAGTCGTGGGTCGAAGGGCTCATCTCGTCTGCGGGAAAGACTATTCAATATCAGGAGGCAGCCACACGCCTCAATCTGGCAAAGAAGAAATCTTGCGACGCAGCTTCCAAGGTGAAGCATTTCCCGTTCTCAAAATAACCATTGCCGCTGACTAAGTTTCTGGGTCCTTCCCGGCGTCCACCCTATGCGGGCGGGCGAAGCGCGAGGGTTTCCCAGTGACACCCCGAAAAACACCCGTTTCGTTTCGCTTGGGCCCACGCGGCAACGAGCAAAGGGCCTGACGGCCGGAAACCCCATGCCTGAACCGAAACGGCCCCACGGGGGCATTTCGGTTCGCGCCCCCTATTTTGCCGCCCGGCTCCCCAAGGACATTCTCATGGACGTCGTCGACCTGCCGCTCGAGCAGATCATCCCCTATGCGCGCAATCCCCGGCGCAACGAGCAGGCCATCGCCACGGTCGCGGCCTCGATCCAGGAGTTCGGCTGGCGACAGCCCATCGTCGTGGACGAGGCAATGGTCGTGCTGGCCGGACACACCCGGCTAGAGGCGGCGCGCAAGCTCGGCTTCAAGACCGCGCCGGTGCATGTCGCCAAGGGGCTGACCGCGTCCCAGGCCCGCGCTTTCCGGATCATGGACAACCGTTCCGGCGAGAATGCCGAATGGGACAAGGACCTCTTGAACCTCGAACTGGCAGACCTGCTGGAGGCGGATTACGATCTCGACCTGACCGGCTTCACCGAGGACGAGGTGAACGCGCTCCTGTCGAGCCTCGATGCGGGCACCGGTCCGCAGGAAGGCGAAGACGAGATCCCGGAAACCCCGGAAGATCCCGTCAGCCGCGTCGGCGATCTCTGGCTTCTCGGACACCACCGCCTCCTTTGCGGCGACAGCACGGTCGCCACCGATGTCGAACGTCTGCTCGGCCCGGTGAAGCCGCTGCTGATGGTCACCGATCCGCCCTACGGCGTGGAATACGACCCGGGCTGGCGCAACCAGGCGGGGGCGGCCAAGACCAAGCGCACCGGCAAGGTGCTGAACGACGACCGGGCCGACTGGCGTGAGGCCTGGGCACTGTTCCCGGGCGATGTGGCCTATGTCTGGCACGGCGCGCTGCACGCGGCGACCGTGGCGGAAAGCCTCGAAGTCGCGGGCTTCACGATCCGGTCCCAGATCATCTGGGCCAAAGAGCGGCTCATTCTGAGCCGGGGAGATTATCACTGGCAGCACGAGCCCGCCTGGTACGCCGTGCGCAAATCCGGAAAGGGCCATTGGGCGGGTGACCGCAAGCAGACGACGCTCTGGCACATCTCGGGCAAGGATCAGGACGAAAAGACCGTCCACGGCACCCAGAAGCCTGTGGAATGCATGCGTCGGCCGATCCTCAACAATTCGAGCCCGGGTCAGGCGATCTACGAGCCCTTCATGGGTTCGGGCACCACGCTGATCGCATCCGAGACCACGGGCCGTGTCTGCCTCGGCATCGAGCTGAACCCGGCCTATGTCGATGTGGCGGTCCAGCGCTGGCAGAAATTCACCGGGAAGCAGGCCGTCCTCGACGGAGATGGAACGCCCTACGACGATCTCAAGACCAAAGACCGCTGAGGGATGGATGACCTGGCTTTACCTTCCGCAGGCCTGCCTGACGGAACAGACGACGCATGCCTCTTCGGCCTTTCCCTCTGCTCCGGCGCGGGCGGTCTCGACCTCGGACTCACCATTGCCCTTCCCGGATATCGTGCTGTGGGCCATGTCGAACGGGAAACCTTCGCCGCAGCCACTCTCGTGGCGCGGATGGAAGATGCGTCCCTGGATCAGGCTGTTGTCTGGGACGACGTTGGAACCTTCGATGGCCGCCCTTGGCGCGGCGCGGTGGACATCGTCACTGCGGGCTATCCGTGCCAGCCGTTCTCCGTCGCGGGCAAACGCCGGGGCGCTGACGACCCGCGCCACCTCTGGCCCCATGTCGCCCGCATCATCGCCGAGATCGAGCCGCCCTTCGTCTTCCTCGAAAATGTCGCCCATCATCTCCGCCTCGGCTTCCCCGAAGTCGCCAGCGGACTGGTCGGCATGGGCTACCGCCTTGCGGCAGGCCTCTTCACGGCGGCGGAAGTCGGCGCACCCCACAAGCGCGAGCGGCTGTTCATCCTCGCCATCCGCGAGGAGGATGAGCTGGCCGACCCCGCGCGCCTGCTCTGGGACCCGCTCGAGTGGCGGGAACCGGACGGAACTGCTGCGGCTCTGGCCGACGCCGAGGGCCAGCGCCAACGAGAACCGGCAGACGAAGCCGACGCCGTCGCAGGAAGCGGGGCAGCACGGGATGAATCTGGCGATGACGGCCGCGATGTGGCCGACGCCACAGATCGACAGTTTCCGCAGCCGGGGCGGCGAGCGGCGCGACGAGAAGGGTCTGGACCGGATGGCGCGGGATTGGCCGACCCCGATGGCAACCGACGGCAACAAGCCGAGCGCCGGCAATCGCAAGACGGCCGATCTGAGCCATGCCAGTCAGATGTGGATGACGCCGACGGCGCGGGATCACAAGGATGGGGCGACGACACTGGCGAACACGCCTGTGAACGGCTTGCTTGGCCGCCAGGTCCTGGTGACGCCGATGGCTGGGCCGAATACCTCCGAGCCGCGCCGGACCTTGAACCCGCAGTTCGTCGAGGCGCTGATGGGCTGGCCCACCGGGTGGACCGGCTTCGCCTCTGTGGCAACGGCGTGGTCCCCTTGGTTGCGGCGCATGCGCTCAGAACTCTGGCAGCTGAACTGTTGGCCGATGGATGAGGCCGCGGCATGAAACAGTCCCGCCTGATGTCGCTGGTCGAGTCCGTCGCCAACGTGATCGTGGGTTACGGCGTTGCTGTCGTCACACAGATCCTGATCTTTCCGATCTTCGGCCTGCACACGACACTGGCGCAGAACATGAAGATGGGCGCGATGTTCACAGTGGTGAGCATTGCACGGTCCTACGTTTTGCGGCGACTCTTTGAGGCCGGACGCAATGACCGAAGCTAAACCACTATCGCGTGGTTCCTTTCCTGACTAAAGGCAACACACTTTCTGATTGACCGAGATCTCAGGAAAATTAGGGTAAGACGGCTGGCACAAGCGCCAGTGAAAGGACGGGTGTTATGCTTGAGTGGATACTTATCATAGCCGCAGCCTGAATTAGGTTGTTGTCAGCACGTCCAGCCCGCTCCTCCGAAAGAGGGGCGGGTTTTCTTGTTGGCGGGCAGAATAAAATCAGAGAACTCGGTAGACCCGCCCGCGCTCCTCGACCTTCTCCGAAGTCACTTCGAGCCCGAGCTTTTTCTTCAATGTTCCGGCCATCGCGCCGCGCACCGTGTGCGACTGCCAGCCCGTCGCGGCCATGATCTCCTCGATGGTCGCGCCGTCCGGCGCGCGCAGCATGGCGATCAGCGTGGCCTGCTTGGTGCCCTCGCGAGGCGTGCGCGTCTTGGGTGCGGGTTCGGGGTCGGCGGAGGCGTCCGGTTCGATGCCAATGGCCGCGAGCCCTGCGTCGGTGGCTACCAGCGTGACGCCGTGGCCATCGCCGGTCTCGCGCCAGACGGGTTCGCCCTTGCGCGTGTCGGCGTCGACCTCTTCGAGGAAGCCTTTGGCGAGCATCGCGCCAACCACCTTGGCGGCGGCGCCGCCACGCAGGCTCTTGGGCAGCGGCAAGGCGATGTGCTCGGGCCGCTGGGCGGCGGCGCTGAGGATGATGGCTTGGGTATCGGAAAGCTGGGTCATGGGGTCGTCTCCGTATTCGGGTCGCGGCCGTCGCGATCCCTTCTACGACCCCAAGCCGCGCCCGCGCGCGGCAGAGGTTCCGGAGATGCCGGAGGTCAGCCTGCGAATTCGCCTTCGCCGAACGCGCTGTCGGTGATGCGCTTCAGAAGGCTTGAATAGTGGTCGAGGGTGCCGACGTGGCCCCAGTTGATCTCGTCAGGACGGGCGTTGAAGTGGTCGTCGGTCAGCCTCTGCAGGCGGGCGAGCAGCGCGTCGATCTCGGCCTTCTTTTCAATGAAGGCCGCCAGTGCGGCTTCTTGGTTCTTGCGGGCCTGTTCGGCGCGGAGTTGGTGACGGTCGGTCATCATCTTGCCCCTCAGTTCTTCAGCTCGATCATCGCGAGGATCGCGCAGGCCATGCCGCCCAGAAACTCGCCGCGTCGGAAGACGATCTCGTCGATCTCGGTCGCGCGGGTGATGGCGGGATCGACCTGAAGGTCGGCGGCCATGTGCGGAAGAAGGCGGGCGGCTTCAAGGTTGTAGCGTTCGGCGAGGGTCATGGCAGGCTCCGTGGGGTGCATCGTTTTCGTAGGATCAGCTTCGCTCTGCCGGGGCGCATCATCCAGTATAATCGCAGCAATTACATGGCTTTAATCGGATTTTTCGGATCATCTCATGTCGTCAGCCACGCAACCCATCGGCGTGATCGCGCGGCTCCTCGATCTCTCGGAACGCCGGGTCCAGCAGCTGAGCCGCGAGGGTGTGATCCCGAAGGCCGAGCGCGGCCAATACGACCTGATCGGCTCGGTGCGCGGCTATGTCCGCTACCTGCGCGATCAGGCGACGAAGGCGCAGGCCGGTGCGCCGGATTACGCGGCCGAGCGGGCGCGCTTCATTCGTGCAAGGGCTGATCTCGCCGAAATGGAGGCCGAGGAAAAGCGCGGCGCGCTGATCGCGGCCGAAGAGATCGAGGCCGCCTGGATCGCCGTTCTGGCGCTTCTGCGCACCCGCTTGCTCGCGCTGCCGGACCGGCTGGCGCCGCAGGTTTTTGAACAATCAACCGTCGGAGACACCCGGAACCTGATCCGAATGACCATCCGCGAGGTGCTCGATGATCTCGCGCAGCCAGATGTCCAACTCGAAGCCAGCGCTGACATTGACGGGCTCGCCGATCCTGAAGCGGTCGGTGGAGACGGCGCTGAAGGTGCTGCGCCCGCCGCCGGAACTGACGATCAGCGATTGGGCGGACCAGAACCGACGGCTGAGCTCTGAGGCCAGCGCCGAACCCGGGCAATGGCGCACGAGCCGGGCCGAATATCAGCGCGGGATCATGGAGGCGATCTCGGACGCCTCGACCGAGACGGTGATCATCATGTCCTCCGCCCAGGTCGGCAAGACCGAGGTGCTGAACAACGCCTGCGGCTATCACATCGATCAGGATCCCGCGCCGATCATGGTGGTGATGCCGACCGAGCGCGACGCGGAAACCTGGTCGAAGGACCGCTTCTCGCCGATGGCCCGCGACACGCCCTGCCTGCAGGGCAAAATCGCCGATCCGCGCTCGCGCGACGGCAACAACAAGATCCTGCACAAGCGGTTTCCGGGCGGACATCTGACCATCGTGGGTGCGAACGCACCCTCAGGTCTGGCCAGCCGCCCGATCCGCCTGCTGCTTTGCGACGAGGTGGACCGCTACCCGTTCAGCGCGGGTGCCGAGGGTGATCCTGTCAACCTCGCACGGAAACGCACGGTGACCTTCTGGAACCGCAAGATCGTGCTGGTGTCGACGCCCACGAACAAGGGCACCAGCCGGATCGAGGCGGCCTTCGAGGAAAGCGATCAGCGCCGGTTCTGGGTGCCATGCCCGGACTGCGGGGCAAAACAGGTGCTGACCTGGACACAGGTGCGCTGGAGAAAGGGGCCCGAGGGCGACCACCGGCCCGAAACCGCGCGCTACCACTGCGCCGATTGCGATGCGGCGTGGCGGGACGAGACCCGCTGGGCGGCCGTCTCAAAAGGACATTGGGTGGCGGAGCAGCCCTTCGCGGGCGTGGCGGGCTTCCACTTGAACGAGATCTACTCGCCATGGGTCAGACTGGAGGCGATGGTGCGGGCCTTTCTCTCGGCCCGCTCTGGCGGGGACGAGACGATGAAGACCTTCGTCAACACTTCGCTGGGCGAGACATGGGTCGAGACCGGGGAAGCCCCAGACTGGCAGCGGCTTTACGACCGGCGCGAGGCGTGGAAACCGGGCACCGTGCCAGCGGGCGGGTTGTTCTTGACCGCTGGGGCCGACGTCCAGAAGGACCGGATCGAGGTCGATGTCTGGGCCTGGGGTCGCGGTCTTGAGTCGTGGCTCGTCGATCACGTCGTGATCGAGGGCGGGCCAGACCGGCATGACGCATGGTCGGAGCTGACCGCGCTACTCGACCGAAGCTGGCCGCATGAGCGCGGCGCGCATCTGCGGATCGCGCGGCTCGCCATCGACACAGGCTACGAGGCCCCGGCGGTCTACGCCTGGTCGCGTAACGCCGGGTTTGCACAGGTGTCGCCGGTTAAAGGCGTCGAAGGGTTCAACCGCGCGAGCCCGGTGGCGGGGCCGACGTTTGTCGATGCGACCGAGGGAGGCAAACGTCTGCGGCGCGGAGCCCGACTCTGGACCGTGGCGGTCTCGACCTTCAAGGCTGAGACCTACCGCTTCCTGCGGCTTGAACGGCCGACTGAGGAAGAACGCGCCGATGGCGCGGCCTTTCCGCCCGGCACGATCCACCTTCCGACATGGGTGGAAAGCGAATGGCTGAAGCAGGTCGTTGCCGAGCAACTGGTCACCGTCCGCACGAAACGCGGCTTCGCAAAGCTCGAATGGCAGAAACTCCGCGAACGCAACGAGGCGCTAGACTGCCGGGTCTATGCCCGCGCCGCCGCCTGGATCGCGGGCGCGGACCGCTGGTCTGAGGAGAAATGGCGCGACCTCGAGGATCAGCTTGGGGCCGCGCCCTACGATGACACCGATCCGGCCGGGCAAATTCACCGGCCCGGACAGGCCCCACAGGGCAAGCGCCGCTCCGACTGGCTCGGGCGGCGGGAAGGATGGTTCTGAAGATGACGGACTGGACGGAAACCGAACTCTCGGCGCTGCGCCGGGCCTATGCCAGCGGCACGACCCGGGTCAGCTATGACGGCAAATCGGTGGATTACGGCTCGGCCGAAGACCTGCTGGCCCGCATCCGCACCATCGAACGCGCCATCGCGGGCACCACACGGCCGTTGCCGGTGGCCGGGCTTGCTGGCTTCTCGCGCGGGGATCGCTGATGTCGGCCAACTGGTTCGACAGGGCCATTGCCTCCGTCGCCCCTCGGGCCGCCGCCAGGCGCGTGCTGGCTCGTCAGGCCTTCGAGACCCTGACACGCGGCTATGACGGGGCGGCAAAAGGGCGACGGACAGACGGCTGGCGGGCGCCGGGGTCCTCCGCCGACACCGAGATCGGCGTGGCCGGGGCGCTCTTGCGTGATCGGATGCGCGATCTGGTGCGCAACAACCCGCATGCGGCCAAGGCCGTGGCGGTGCTTGTCAACAACATCATCGGCGCGGGCATCATGCCGCGCGCCGCGAGCGGTAACGAGGCGTTGGACCGCAAGGTGGACGCACTCTTCGAGCGCTGGACCGCGGACTGCGACGCCGATGGTCAGCTCGACTTCTACGGGCTGCAGACGCTGATCTGCCGCGAGATGGTCGAGGCGGGCGAGGTGCTTGTGCGTCGCCGTCTGCGGCGATCCTCGGACGGACTGTCGGTGCCGCTGCAATTGCAGGTGCTCGAGGCCGACTTCCTCGACGCGACCAAGTCCGGCGCCCTCGGCGCGGGGCGGCTGGTGCAGGGGATCGAGTTCGACCCGGTCGGCAAGCGCCGGGCCTACTGGCTGCATGCCGAACATCCGGGCGACGCTTACGGGGCCGTGCAGAACGGGCTGCAGAGCCGCCCGGTCCCGGCAACCGAGATCGCCCATGTCTACGAGAAGCAGCGCACGCAGGCGCGCGGCGTCCCCTGGGGCGCGCCGGTGATCCGGTCCTTGCGCGATCTCGACGATTACGAGGTGGCGGAACTGGTCCGCAAGAAAACCGAGGCCTGCGTCACCGCCATCGTCTTCGGCGACGACGAGGCGCAGCAGGGCATCGCGCCTTCCGTGGTCGATGCTGATGGCAACCGGGTGGAGCAGTTCGAGCCGGGGCTGATCGCCTATGCCCGCGGCGGCAAGGACATCCGGTTCAACCAGCCCTCCGCCACCGGCGGCTACGGCGAATACAAGAGGGCCAGCCTGCACACGATCTCGGCCGGGTTCCGGGTGCCCTACGAGCTGCTGACCGGGGACCTATCCCAGGTGAACTATTCCTCGATCCGGGCGGGGCTCGTGGAGTTCCGCCGCCAGATCGACGCCGTACAGTGGCAGCTCTTCATCCCGATGTTCTGTGCGCCGGTCTGGCGCTGGTTCACGGAAGCAGCGTGGGCGGCGGGGCAGATCCCGTCGCCGATCGTGCCGGTGGAATGGTCGCCACCGAAGTTCGAGGCGGTCGATCCGCAGAAGGACGCGATGGCGAACCTGCTGTCGATCCGCTCCGGCACCATGACGCTGGCCGAAGTGATCGCCCGGCAGGGCCGCAACCCGGACGCGGTACTGGCCGAGATCGCCGCGACCAACGCCAAGCTCGACGCGCTGGGGCTGGTCCTCGACAGCGACCCGCGCCGCGTCACCAAGACCGGCAGCGCGCAGAGCAACGATCCGGCGAACGATCCGGCCGCCAACGAACCAGACACCGACGACCCGGCCGCCGATGCAGATACAGACCCGGCTACAGACCCGGCGCAGGCCGACCAACAGGACTAATCCCATGGACACGATGATCGAACTGCCGGCCATGCGCCGGTCGGCTGAGCTTGCGCCGAACACGGCCGATGCCGACAGCCGCACCGTCGAGGTGGTCTGGTCGGCCGGGGCCCGCGTGCGGCGCGCCACCTTCTTCGGCGAGCCCTATGACGAGGAGCTCAGCCTCGACCCGGCCCATGTCCGGCTCGACCGGCTGAACGCGGGAGCGCCCTTCCTGAAGGTGCACGAGATCGACACGCTCGACGCCGTCATCGGCTCGGTCGTGCCCGGTTCGGCCCGGATCGAGAACGGGCGCGGCATCGCGCAGGTCCGGATCAGCGAGCGTGCCGATGTCGAGCCGATCTGGCGCGACATCCAGGCGGGCCACATCCGCGCGGTCTCCATCGGCTACCAGGTCCACCGCTTCGAGGTCTCGAAACCCGATGGCGGGCGCGAGCTATGGCGGGCGGTCGACTGGACGCCGTTCGAGATCTCGGCCGTGCCGGTCGGCGCCGACCCCGCCGCGGGCTTTCGCGCCAAGGGCGAACATCACGACTGCGTCCTCCATCGCCGGGACGCCGAAACCAGCGAAGGAGCACCCCCGATGACCGACAAGACGACCCCGGCCGCCCCGGCCGACGACACCCCCGATACGGCAGCGACCGAGGAGATCACTATGCCCGACGACCAGACCGGCGCGGCCGAAGCGCAGACGCGCGCGGCTGAGACGCGCAGCCAGCCCAAGTCTCCCAAGCCCGAGGCCCCCGATACCGAGGCCATCGCGACCCGCGCCCGCGAGGCCGAGCGCGACCGCGTCTCCACCATCTACGATCTCGCGGGCCGCCTGAACCTCGAGCGCGGCTTCGCCGAGGATCTGGTCAAGCGCGGTATCAGCGTCGACGAATCCCGCCGCCTGATCCTCGACCAGGTCGCGGCGAAATCCGACGAGACCCGGACCTTCGGCCATGTCTCCGTCCCGCTCGGCGGCCGGGACGAGCGCATCACCCGCCGCGACGCGGTGGCCAACGCGCTGCTGCACCGCTACAGCCCGACGCTGTTCCAGCTGGAGGACGCCGCGCGCCAGTACCGTGGCATGACGCTGCTGGAACTGGCCCGCGAAAGCCTCGGCAATGCCGGGGTCAACACGCGCGGCCTGTCGCGCGACGAGGTGGCGACGCGGGCGCTGCACTCGACCTCGGACTTCCCCGAGATCCTGTCGGCAGTGACCAACAAGACCCTGCGGCAGGCCTACGAAGCCTATCCCCGCACCTTCATGCTGTTCTGCCGCCAGGTGCTCGCCACCGACTTCAAGGCCATGCACCGGGTGCAGCTCGGCGAAGCCCCGCAACTGCTGGAGGTGGGCGAGAGCGGCGAGTTCAAGCGCGGAACGCTCGGCGAGAGCAAGGAGAGCTACAAGGTCAAGACCTATGGCCGGGTGGTTGCGATCACCCGCCAGACGCTGATCAACGACGATCTCGACGCCTTCACCCGGATCCCGGCGATGTATGGCAACTCCATCGCGCAGCTGGAGAGCGACGTGGTCTGGGGGATCATCACCGCCAACCCGGCGATGGCCGACGGCAACGCGCTGTTCCACACCACCCACAAGAACCTCGCGGGCACCGGCGCGGCGCTCGATGTCAGCAGTGTCGGCGCGGCCCGCGCCGCCATGGCCAAGCAGACGGGCCTCGACAAGAAGACGGTGCTGAACGTCCGCCCTGCCTTCCTGATCGTGCCCGCTTCGCTGGAACTGAAAGCCGAGCAGCTGGTCGCCCAGAACCTCGTGCCCGCCGCGACGTCCAGCGTGGTGCCGCAATCGATCCGCACCCTCGCGCCGATCAGCGAGCCGCGCCTCGACGCCGCCAGCGAGACCGCATGGTATCTGGCCGCCAGCCCGAACCAGATCGACACCATCGAGTATGCCTATCTCGAGGGTCAGCAGGGCGCCTACATCGAGACGCGCAACGGCTTCGACGTCGATGGCGTGGAGATCAAGTGCCGCCTCGACTTCGGCGCCAAGGCCATCGACTGGCGCGGCCTCTACAAGAACCCGGGCGCGTAAGGCCCACATCCTGAACCCTGACACGCGGGCGGTCCTGACGGGCCGCCCTTCGTCTTACCACGAGGATCCTCCCCATGAAAAACTTCGTCCAGCCCGGCAACACCATCACGCTGACCGCGCCCTATGCCGTCGCCTCCGGCGATGGCCTGCTCGTCGGCTCCATCTTCGGCGTGGCCTCGGGCACGGCCGCCCTCGGCGAATCCGTCGAGACCGCGCTCACCGGCGTCTTCGACGTCACCAAGATCGGCTCACAGGCCTGGACCGCGGGTGCCAGGATCTATTGGGACGACACCAACAAGCGCTGCACCAACGTGGCGACCTCGAACACGCTGATCGGTGTCGCCACCGAGCCGGTTGCGGGTGGCGCTGGTGACACCATCGGCCGGGTGCGGCTCAACGGCAGCTTCTGATGACTGCCTTCGCCGCCGCCGTGGTTGCGCTCTTTGCCGATCCGAATATCGGCAGGGACGCGGTCTACATGCCCGAAGGCGGCGCGCCCGTCCTCGTGCGCGTCGTCGCCCGACGTGCGGATGCCGTCACGGATTTCGGCGATGCAAGGATCTGGTCCGAGACCACGCGCGTGGATCTGCAGGTGGCCGAGGTGGCGAACCCGCGTCCCGGTGATCGTTTGGAAATTGAGGGCGACGCCTTCCTCATCCAGGGCGAGGCCGTTCGCGACCGTGAGCGGCTCGTCTGGTCCGTCGATCTGAGGCCCGCTTGACCGCTATGAAACTGACGCTCGACATCGATCCCGACATCGTCGCGATGATGCAAGCCGAGGTGGCAGCGGGCGAACGCGCCGTGACCGCCGCGATGCGCGAGGCCGGAACCGGGCTGAAGACGGCGTGGCGGTTGCAGATCACCGGCGCGGGGCTCGGCCCCCGGCTGGCCAACTCCATCCGGAGCCAGAACTTTCCGAGGTCGGGCGAGAGCCTGGACGCCGCAGCGCTGGTCTGGTCGAAGGCCCCGGTCATCGTGGGGGCGCATGATACGGGCCCGCTGATCCGCTCGAAGGACGGGTTCTGGCTGGCGATCCCGCTGCCTGCGGCGGGCAAGTCCCTGCGCGGCGGCAGGATCACGCCGGGCGAATGGGAGCGGCGACGCGGGCTGCGGTTGCGTTTCGTCTATCGCCGCACCGGGCCGAGCCTGCTGGTGGCCGAGGGGCGGCTGAACACGAAGGGTCAGGCGGTGGTGTCGCGCTCGAAGACCGGGCGCGGCAAGGTCACCGCGCCGATCTTCCTGCTGGTGCCGCAGGTCAAGCTGCCGAAACGGCTGGATCTAGCGCGAGATGCGGATCGGGCGTTGGACAGCGTGCCGGGGCTGATCGTGGTGAACTGGCTAGAAACCAAGGCATGAAGCAGGCTATTGCTTTACAAATACTTTCTGCTGAGTGGATCGGAGTTACCTAGCAATGGACCTGCAAGATCTTCTACCGGATGATTTGTCCCGGAACTTGTTGTCTGGAAGCCTACGGGTAGCTCGAGACATGGAAAATCCTGTGCGGATGCACCTGTCCGCTGCTGGCTTGCGTGAACTCTTTGGTCACCTTCTGCACACGCTGGCCCCAGATGAAGAAGTCCGGAAATGCAGTTGGTTCGAGCAAGCAAAAGATACGCCAACGGTTACTCGGCGTCAGCGCGCGACATATGCGACACAGGGAGGGTTCTCGGACGAATTCATCGCTTCTTTGGGGGTAAATGTCGACGAGCTTCACAAGGAAGCTATTGATGCGATCACCGAGCTGAACAAGGCAACGCATGTACGTCCGCAAACCCTACAACAAGATCCAGAAGCGATTGATGCTTTTATCGCCGAAGCGGTCGGCGCGTTGGAAGGGCTCTTGATCTCGTTCTCTGAGTGCCGCAGTTCAGTTCAAAACGCCCTCGAGAAAAGCGTGTACAAGTCCATGATGAACGCGCTTGTTACAGAAAACTTTGACACTATTAGCTCACTCTCTGGGCGCGGCTATGAAGTCGATCTTTGGATAGATGATGACGAGGTCGAAATAGTTTCGATCTCCGCTGAGAATGTGCGGGTGCGGTTCTCGGGCATTGCTCCTGTGACGCTGCATTATGGCCCAAAAAATGATGCAGCGGAAATATCTCATGACTTTCCATTTTGGATGGTCTTCGAGGCAAAGGTCGAAACTCCGACGAATTTGGAACTGGTAGATCACTTCTTTGATGACAGTGGCTGGTTCGAGTAAGAACCTCTCCCCCTGCGGGTAACCATAGCGTCAAAACATGGACCCAAAGCTGTAACTGGTATGCCTACCCCACGCGAAACCATTCTCACCGCGCTGCACGCGCGGCTCTCGGCGCTTGCCGCCACCGCTCTGCGCGGTGACTTGTTGCCAGAGCGCGTCCCGGCTGAAGGCCTGTTGATCCTGCGCGACGGCGAGCCGGGGGAGCCGGAGGTGACGCTGTCGCCGCTCGCCTACCATTACCAGCATCGCGCCGAGATCGAGGCTGTCGTGCAGGGCACCGCCCGTGACGCCGCCTTCGACACGCTGACCGCCAGCATCGGCGCGGCCATCGCCGCCGACCGCACGTTGGGCGGGCTCTGCGACTGGGTCGAGGCGGAGGCTCCGCGCCCGGTCGATCTGCCGGTCGAGGGCGCGGCGAGCCTGAAGGCGGCCGCGATACCGGTGGTCCTGCACTACACCACGGCCGACCCGCTGGCCTGACCCAACCGACAACAGGAGATCACTATGGCACGAGCCCAAGGGGCGCGGGCGCAGATGGCGCTTGCGTTCGAGACCGTCTACGGCACGCCGCCCGCGGGCGGCTTCACGAAGATGCCCTTCGCCAGCACCACGCTCGGCGCGGAGCAGCCGCTCCTGAACTCCGAGTTGCTCGGCTACGGCCGCGATCCGCTGGCGCCGATCAAGGATGCGGTGACGGCGGACGGCGACGTCGTCGTGCCGCTCGACGCCGAGGCCTTTGGCTTCTGGCTGAAGGCAGCTTTCGGCGCGCCGTCGACGACGGGCACCGGCCCCTGGACGCACGAGTTCCAGTCGGGTGCGTGGACGCTGCCGAGCCTCTCCATCGAGACCGGCATGCCCGAGGTGCCGCGCTATGCTATGTATTCCGGCTGCGTCCTCGACCAGATCACATGGCAGATGCAGCGGTCTGGCCTGCTGACCGCGACGGCGCGGTTGGTAGCGCAGGGCGAGACGGTCGGGGCGACGACCAGCGCCGGAACGCCCGCCGCGCTGGAGCTGAAGAGGTTTGGCCATTTTAACGGCTCAATCACGCGCAACGGGACCGCCCTCGGCAACGTGGTCTCGGCCGACATCACCTACGCCAACAACCTCGACCGGATCGAGACCATCCGCTCGGACGGCCGCATCGATGGCGCGGACCCGTCCATCGCGGCGCTGACCGGCTCCATCGAGGTCCGGTTCGCCGACAACACGCTGGTGACGCAGGCCATCAACGGCGATCCGTGCGAGTTGGAATTCGCCTACGTCCTGCCCTCGGGCGAGAGCTTCACCTTCACGGTGCATGCCGTCTACCTGCCGCGCCCCCGGATCGAGATTTCCGGGCCGCAGGGCGTGCAGGCGACCTTCGACTGGCAGGCCGCACGCGACAGCACCGTCGGCAGGATGTGCACGGCAACCCTGATCAACGACATTGAGGTGTACTGATGCTGACACTCGACCTGACCAACGCGCCGCGCTGGCATGACCTCGCGCCCGGCGTCCGGGTGCAACTTCGCCCGCTGACTACGGCGCTGATGGTGGCGACGCGCAGCGATCCCGCCGTCGAGGCGGTGCCGGACGAAGACTCCGACGAGGAACGCGCCGTCGCCTTCGCCAAGGCGCTGGCGCGGCGGGCGGTGCTCGCCTGGGAGGGCATCGTCGATGCCGACGGCAAGCCGATCGATCCCAGCCATGAAGCCATCGACGCGCTGCTCGATATCTGGCCCATCTTCGAGGCGTTCCAGTTGACCTACGTCTCCAAGGGCCTGCTGCTGGAGCAGGAAAAAAACGCCTCCGCGCCCTTGCCGAATGGTCCTTCGGCGGGGGCGACCGATACTGCGACGCCTGCCAAACGGCGTGCGAAGGCTGCCCGGCGCGGCTGAACCGACCGCTGACGCATGAAGGCTGGCAGGTCTGGGACCTCGTCGGTCGTCTCGGCGGCCAACTCAGGGTTCTGCCCGGCGCGGTGATCGGCTGGGACTTGTCGGCGGCGCTGGCGCTCGGTGACGCGCTCGGCGTGCCGCCCACCGTCGCGGCCGAACTGCTGCCCGTCATCGAAGCGGTGATGGTGGCCAAACTCAACGAACAGATGGAACGCCCCCATGGCTGAAAAACGCGTCAGCGTCCGCCTTGCGGCGGTCGGTGGTCGGCAGGTGCGTGCCGAGTTGGAAGGCGTCGGCGAAGCGGGTGCCCGAGGTTTCGGTCGGCTTAGCCGTGAAATGGAAGCGGCGAACGCCCGGCTTGCGGCCTTTTCCCGCCGTGTTGCCATAGCCGCAGCAGCCGCCGTGGCAGCGGCCGCCGCCGCTGGCGTAGCGATGATCCGCTCCGGCCTGCAGACGGTCGATGCGCAGGCGAAGCTCGCGCAGTCGCTCGGCACCACCGTCGCCTCGATCCAGACGCTGGAGCGCGCGGGCGAATTGGCTGGCGTGTCCATGTCCGGCATCGAGCAAGCCACCAAGGATCTGACGCGCCGTCTTAGCCAGGCGGCCGCCGGGACCGGTCCCGCCGCCGATGCGCTGGACCGGCTTGGGCTTTCGGCCTCCGACCTGATCGCTCTGCCGCTCGATCAGCGCGTCGGCGCGATCAACGCCGCCATCGAAGACTTCGTACCTGCAGCAGAACGCGCGGCCGTCGCGGGGCAGCTCTTCGGCGAGGAAGGCTCGATCGCCATGAGCCGGATCGACACGGCGACGCTGCGCCAGGCGACCGAGGACGTGCTTGCCTTTGGGGTCGTCGTCTCCGAACAGGACGCCGACCAGATCGAGCGGACGAACGACGCGATCTCCCGCCTCGGGCTGATCTGGCGCGGGCTGTCGAATCAGCTCACAGTCGCCGCGGCCCCGGCGCTCGAGGCGGTTGCCAACGCCATGGCCGCCATGGCCAGTCGCACCGGTCCGCTCGGCATCGCCATTCGCGGTCTCTTCGACAATATCCGCCGCCTGACCACCTATGCCGCGACCTTCGCAACCTTCCTCGCGGGCCGCTGGGTCGCCGGGCTGGCCGCCGCCGCGCTGTCGGTCCGTGGGCTCGCCACTGCGCTCGTCGTCCTGCGAGGGGCGCTGATCCGCACCGGTATCGGCGCGCTGATCGTCGGCGTGGGCGAGCTGATCTATCAGCTGTCCAAATTTGTCGCCCGCGTGGGCGGGGTCGGCGAAGCCTTCCGGCTGCTCTCCGATCTCGCCTCCGAAGTGTGGTCGCGGGTCGGGCTCGCGCTCGACGCAGCTCTGGCCCGCATGGCGGCCGGTTGGGAGGGGCTGAGGGCCGCCGCGCTCTCGGCGCTCGATGGCACCGTCGCGGGCGTCGTGGGTTTCGGCGACCGCACCGTTGCGATCTTCCAGGGCGCCTATGACGGCGCGGTGGCGATCTGGGGCAGCCTGCCGGGCGCCATTGGCGACTTCGCCTACCAGGCCGCGAACGGTCTGATCGGCGGTGTGGAGGCGATGCTGAACGGCGTCGTCACCCGTATCAACAGCTTCATCGAGACGCTGAACGCCGCGCTGGCCCTGCTGCCCGAATGGGCAACCGGCGAAGGCGGCGTGCGGATCGGCACGCTTGACGCAGTGGACCTGAGCCGGATCGACAACCCGTTCGAGGGGGCCGCGACGGCGGCCGGTACGGCAGCGGCCGATGCGTTTTTGGCGGCGCTTGCCAGGACTTACATCGCACCGCCCGATATCGGTCTCGGCGCAATGGCGGATGATGCGCGTGCTCGGGCCGACGCCTATCGCGAGGCCGCTGGCATGCTGACCGATGCCGCGACCCGGCCGCTGGCCGCCTGGCAGGCACTGAAGGATGCCGTGACCGGGGCCGGCGCGGAGGCCGAAACCGCGCTGGCGGATGCCGCGACCTCCGCCGATGCACTAGCGGCCGGGCTGGACGACACCGCCGCCGCTGCCAATGGCGCCGGTGGCGCTGCCCGCGATGCCGGAACCGCCGCGGGCGATGGGGCCGAGCGTGCGTTGACCGGCTGGCAGGCGGTGACGGCGGCGCTCTCAGACTATGCCAGCCGGGCGCGGGAGATCGGCGGCGATATCGGCCAGAGCCTCGTCAGCGCATTCCAGTCGGCCGAGGACGCCGTCGGGGAGTTCGTGAAGACCGGCAAGCTGAACTTCCGCGACCTCGTGACCTCGCTCATCGCCGATCTGGCGAAACTGGCGGCGCGGCGCTTCATCCTCGGTCCCATCGCCAACGCGCTCTCGGGCGCGCTTGGTGGCGCGGGCGGGATCTTCGCCAACATCCTGCATGCGGGCGGCATGGTCGGCTCGTCCGGCCCCTCGCGTATGGTCCCGGCCATGACCTTCGCCGCCGCGCCCCGGATGCATTCGGGCGGCGCAGTCGGCCTTCGCCACGACGAAGTGCCCGCGATCCTGCAGCGCGGCGAGCGGGTGCTCTCGCGCCGTGAGGCGCAGAGCTACGGCGCGGGCGGCGGGATCAACGTCACCATCATGGCGCGCGACGCCGAGAGCTTCCGGCAATCCCGCACGCAGGTCGCGGCTGACATCGCCCGGGCCGTCTCGCTGGGGCGGAGGGGGATGTGAGTGCGACCCCGCAAGTGGGAACCGGTTGCGGGGGCCAGAGCACGCACGAGGGAGAGACTTGATGGCATTTCACGAGGTCCGGTTCCCGGACAACATCAGCCGTGGGGCGCGCGGCGGACCTGAGCGGCGTACCCAGATCGTCGAGCTGGCATCGGGTGACGAGGAGCGCAACGCCAGCTGGGCCAACTCGCGCCGCCGGTACGATGTCGCCTTCGGCATCCGCCGCGCCGACGATCTGGCGGCAGTGGTCGCCTTCTTCGAGGCGAGGAACGGTCGCCTGCACGGCTTCCGGTTCAGAGATTGGGGCGATCACAAATCCTGCCTGCCCTCGGGGACACCTTCGCCGACGGACCAGGTGATCGGCACCGGTGACGGTGCGACGACCACCTTCCAGCTGGTGAAGCGCTACGCCTCGGGCAGCCAGACATGGGTGCGAACCATCACCAAGCCGGTCGCGGACACCGTCCGCATCGCCATCGGCGGGGTCGAGCAACTCTCTGGCTGGTCCGTCGATCCCACGACGGGCGTCGTCACCTTCGCTACCGCGCCGGGTTCCGGCGTCGCGGTCACCGCAGGTTTCGAGTTCGATGTCCCGGTCCGCTTCGACACGGACTTGCTCGACGTGACGCTCGACCTCGAGCGGCTGGGCTCGATCACCTCCATCCCCCTTCTGGAGATCCGACGATGAACGATGAAACCGGATTTCTGGCGGCAGCGCTGAAGGAACTGCTCGCCTCCACGGCGGTGATCCTCGCCGCTTGGGGCGCGCTCGGGGGCGCGACGAACGCGCTGACGACGAAGATGCGCCTGCGCGACGCGCTGCGCCACATCCTGCTCGGCGGTCTGATCGCGGCCGGGATGGGGAGCCTCTCGATGGCGATCATCACCCGCTGGCTCGGCCTGCCGCCCGAGGCGATCCCGGCCGGCGGCGCGGCCGGATCGGCCGCCTATCTGGTCGGCGTTTTCGGCCCCGCCTTCATCGAGGTGCTGCTCGCCCGCCTGCGCCACGCCGGGAAAGGCGATGGCGATGCATGACCTTCTCCGCCTCGCGCGCTCCCTGCGCTGCGACCCATCCGATCCCGGCCAGGCCTTCCGCCACCGCCTAGGTGTCGGCATCGCCATCGCCGCGCTGATCCTGATCCTCTCGCTTCTGGGGTGACTTCCATGCAGATGACCGACCGGGGCCTTCTGGCCCTCGTCCGGCACGAAGGCATCGTGCCCGGACCTTACACGGATGTGAAACAGGTCTGGACATTCGGCATCGGCCATACCGCCGCAGCCGGTCTGCCTGACCCGGCCACCATGCCGCGCGGCATGCCCGCCGATCTCGATGCCGGGATCCGCGAGGCGTTTGGGGTCTTCCGCGCCGACCTCGCGCGTTACGAGGCCGCCGTCCTGTATGCGGTGAAGGTATCGCTCGAGCCGCACGAATTCGATGCGCTGGTCTCGTTTCACTACAACACAGGCGGCATCGCCGGGGCGGCGCTCACCCGACACCTGAACGCGGGCGACCGGGCTGCTGCGGCAACAGCCTTCATGGGCTGGCTCAAGCCCGCCGCGATCCGTCCGCGCCGTGAGGCCGAACGCGATCTCTTCGCCGAAGGCCGTTATCCGACCGGTACCATCCCGGTCTGGTCGGTGGATCGCAACGGCCGGGTCGATTTCTCGCGACCGATCCGGCGTCTGACCGAGGACGAAGCGCTGGCGCTGCTGCGCCCCGCAGGCGTGCCGGTGTCGAAACCATCCGTGCCTGCTGCCACACCTGAACCTGCCATCGGTTGGCTTGCCCGGCTGACCGCATTCTTCTCCACCCTGATCCGGAAGGCCTGATCCATGCGCTACATTCGACTGACCTCGCTCACCTGGTGGGCGGGGTGCCTCGCCATGCTCACCGGCATTGCCTTGCTCGCGCTGCCCGCCACCGGGCCGCTCGGCGAACTCTCACGCTTCGTCGCGTTGCTCGCAGGTTCAGGCGACGCCTCGCCCGCGGGGCTGATGTTCCTCGGGCTTGGCCTGATCGGCTTGCGTGACCGGGTCGAGCGCGGGTTCCGCGGCGATGCTTGAGTTCCTCGCTGGGCTGGTCGTGGGCGGCTGCCTCGGCGTCTTCGTCGTCGCCCTCTGCGTGGCCGCCGCGCGCGGGGAGCAGGACAATGGCTGATCTCCTGATCTGGCTGATCGCGGCTCTGGGCGCGGTCGGGGGCGTCGTCCTCGGCCGCATCTGGGGTCAGGTGGAGGGGAGGCGCACGGGCAAACGGGAGGCGGAACGCGATGCGATGGAAGACAAGAACAAGCGTCTCGAGCGCGGGCGGGATGCGGTCCGCGACGGTCGCGGTTCTGGCGATCCCTCTGACCGGCTGCGCCGTAACGACGGGCGATGGTGACGCGGGCTGTGCCTCCTATGCCGAGGCGCGGCTGGCCCGGCCGCCTGTCTCTGCCGTCGCCGCCATGCCCCCGGCATGGGCGAAATGGATCGCCGATCTCGACGACCGAATGACGGGAACCTGCCGATGAAACCCCTCTCGCCCGCGTTGCAGGCCCATCTCGACGAGGGCACGACGACGCTCGCCTGGTGCTGGTGGATCGCCCGTGCCGATGGTGTCACTTTCGGCTTCACCGACCATGACCGGACGCTCAGCTTCGACGGCACGGATTTCGAGCCGGAAAGCGGGCTGACGGCGTCCGAGGTTCGCTCGGGCTCGGACCTGTCGGTCGATGCGCAGGACGCCGAAGGCGTGCTGACCTCGGACCGTATCACCGAGACCGACATCCTCGACGGCCGCTGGGACAACGCGGCGGTCGAGGTCTGGCGCGTGAACTGGGCCGACACCGCTCAGCGCGTTCTGATGCGGCGCGGGGCCATCGGCCAAATCCGGCGCGGGCGGTTGGCCTTCGTTGCGGAGGTGCGCTCGCTGGCCCATGTGCTCGGGCAGACGGTGGGGCGAACCTTCCAGGCGAGTTGCGACGCGGCGCTTGGCGATGCGCGCTGCGGCGTCGATCTGGAGGACCCAGCGTTCAAGGGAACCGGAGCCGTGATCGATCTCCTGCGCGACAGGGCATTCACTGCCTCGGGCCTCGGCGGATTCGAGGTCGGCTGGTTAACATTCGGCACGCTGGACTGGACCAGCGGCGCAAACGCGGGGCGGCGCACCGAGGTGCTGGGTCATAACGTAGCGGATGGCGTCGCCGTCCTGACCCTGCTCGAAGCGCCGGTGCGCGCGATCGCCGAGGGCGACGGTTTCACCATCCACGCGGGCTGCGACAAGCGGATCGAGACCTGCGGCGCGAAATTCGCCAACACCGCCAGCTTCCGGGGCTTCCCGCATATCCCCGGCCAGGATGCCGTTCTGCGCTATGCCACCAAGGACGGCGGCCACGACGGAGGTGTGCTGTGAAGCCCGCCGATCCGGATCGGGTGATCGCGGCAGCGCGGCCCTGGCTCGGCACGCCATACCACGACCAGGCGAGCCTCAAAGGCGTCGGCTGCGACTGCCTCGGTCTTGCCCGAGGTGTCTGGCGCGAGGTCGTGGGTCCAGAGCCGTTCCCGATCCCGCCCTACAGCCGGGACTGGGGCGAGACGGGCCCGCACGAAGTGCTGGCAGAGGGCGCGCGGCGCATAATGCCGGAGATTGCCCCGACTGATGCCACTCCCGGTTCGCTGGTCCTCTTTCGGATGATGCCGCGCGCCATCGCCAAGCACGTCGGGATCCTGACCGGCCCCGACACTTTCCTCCACGCCTACGAGCGGCTCGGCGTGATCGAGGAGTCGCTCACCCAACCCTGGCGGCGGCGCATCGCCTTCGCCTTCCTCTTTCCGCAACACTGAGACTCAGACATGGCCACCCTCATTCTCGGCGCCGCCGGTGCTGCCATTGGCGGCTCGATCGGTGGCGCGATCCTCGGCGTCAGCGCGGCGACCATCGGCGGCTTCATCGGGTCCACCATAGGCTCGGTCGTCGACAGTTGGATCGTGTCCTCGCTCGCACCGACACAGCGGATCGAAGGCGCGCGGCTCGACAGCCTGCGCATCACATCGTCGACCGAGGGGGCTGTGATCCCTCGGCTCTACGGCCGCATGCGCGTCGGCGGCAACATCATCTGGGCCACCGATTTCCGCGAGGAAACCAAGACCACCACGCAGGGTGGCGGCAAGGGCGGCGGGGGCGGCAAGGTCAAGACCACCGAGTATCTCTACTATGCATCTTTCGCCGTCGCGCTGTGCGAAGGACCGATCACCGGCATCGGGCGCGTCTGGGCCGATGGCAAGCCGATGGACCTCTCCGGCGTCACCTGGCGCTGGTATCCGGGCGACGAGGCGCAGACGGCGGACCCGTTCATTGCCGCCAAGATGGACGGGGCGAACACGCCGGCCTATCGCGGCACCGCCTATGTCGTCTTCGAGGAACTGCCGCTGTCGAGCTACGGCAACCGCCTGCCGCAGCTCTCCTTCGAGGTGTTCCGGCCGCTCGCCGACCCCGACACGGCCGAAGGCCTGACCCGCGCCGTCACCCTGATCCCGGCCTCGGGCGAGTTCACCTATGCCACCGAAGGAATCCGCAAATCCTCCGGCGGCGCGACGCAGGCCGAAAACCTGAACGCGCTGCCCGAAACCGCCGACATGGTCGTCGCGCTCGACCGTCTACAGGCCATGGTACCGGCCGTAGAGAGCGTCAGCCTCGTCGTCGCCTGGTTCGGGGACGACCTGCGCGCGGGTTCCTGCAAGCTGCGCCCCGGCGTCGAGGTCACGGCGAAATCCACGACGCCGGTCGGCTGGTCGGTCAATGGCGTGAACCGCGCCAGCGCCTTCCTCGTCAGCCGCGACGCCGAGGACCGCCCCGTCTATGGCGGCACGCCCGCCGACTTCGCCGTGGTGCAGGCGATCCGGGAGATGAAGGCGCGCGGGCTGCGCGTCACCTTCTATCCCTTCATCCTGATGGACGTCCCGCCTGGCAACACGCTGCCGAACCCCTATTCTGACAACGCCGCCGAGACCGGTCAGCCCGCTTTTCCCTGGCGAGGCCGGATCACCTGTTCGCCCGCGGCAGGCTATGCCGGGAGCGTGGACAAGACGGCAACCGCAGCCAGCCAGGTGGCGGCCTTTTTCGGCAGCGCCAACCCTTCCGATTTCGCGATCTCGGGCGAGACGGTCTCCTGGACCGGCTCGCCCGACGACTGGGGCCTGCGCCGCATGATGCTGCACTACGCCCATCTCTGCGCGGTCGCAGGCGGGGTCGATGCCTTCCTGATCGGCTCGGAGATGCGCGGCCTGACCACCATCCGCTCGGGCGCCAGCACCTATCCGGCCGTCACCGCGCTCAAGGCGCTCGCCGCCGATGTGCGCGCCATTCTCGGGGCTGGCACGGAGATCGGCTACGCAGCCGACTGGTCGGAATACTTCGGCCACCATCCGGGCGACGGCAGCGGCGACGTCTATTTTCACCTCGACCCGCTCTGGTCGGATGCCGACATCGATTTCGTCGGCATCGACAATTACATGCCGCTGTCGGACTGGCGAGACGGGTTCGGACATGCCGACGCAATCGAAGGCTGGCCCGCGATCTATGACCGGGCCTATCTGCAGGCGAACATCGCGGGCCGCGAAGGCTTCGACTGGTTCTATGCAAGCGCCGCCGACCGATCCGCGCAGGTACGCACGCCGATCACCGATGGCGGTGCAGGAAAACCTTGGGTCTTCCGCTACAAGGATCTGCGCAGCTGGTGGTCGAACCCGCATTACAATCGCCCCGGCGGCGTGGAGAGCGGCACGCCGACGGCATGGATGCCGCAATCGAAGCCCATTCGCTTCACCGAACTCGGCTGCCCGGCCATCGACCGGGGAACCAACCAGCCCAACGTCTTCTTCGACCCGAAATCGTCGGAGAGCTTCACGCCCTATTTCTCGCGGGGCTGGCGCGACGACACCATCCAGCGCGCCTATCTCGAGGCGACCTATCTGTTCTGGGGTGAGGCCACGAACAACCCGCTGTCCTCGGTCTACGGCGGCAGGATGGTCCATGTGCCGGAATGCGCGGCCTGGACCTGGGACGCGCGGCCATATCCGTTCTTTCCCGAACTGACCGATGTCTGGACCGATGGACCGAACTGGCGGCTCGGCCACTGGCTGACCGGGAGGCTCGGGGCGGTGTCGCTGGCGGCGCTGGTTCGCCATCTCTGCCTGCGCGCCGGGCTACCCGAGGGCCGCATCGACGTCTCCGGCCTTTGGGGCGCGGTCGAGGGCTATGCCATCGGTGCGCTGGAAAGCCCGCGCGCCTCGATCACCACGCTGTCGCGGCACTTCGGGTTCGATGCCGTCGAGACCGAGGGCGTCATCCGTTTCGGCATGCGTGGTCGAGCAGCAGTGGCGAGCGTCGCACCCGACGATCTCGTCGCAGCCCGCGAGGGCGACGTGCTGGAACTGACGCGCGGCCAGGAGACCGAACTGCCGCAGGCGCTGAAGTGGCAGGTCGCCCGTGCTGACGAGGATTACGACGCCGCCCTCGTCGAGGCCCGGCGGATCACCGTCGACACCACGCGCATTGCCTCCGAGAGCTTCCCCATGGCGGTGCCGCCAGAGGAAGCGGAGCGCCGCTGCCGGCGCGCGCTGATGGAAGCCTGGACCGGCCGCGAGAGCGCGGTGTTTCGCCTGCCGCCCTCGCGGCTCGCGCTCGACCCGGCCGATGTCATTACGCTCGCCCATGACGGCCGGTCCGTCCCGCTGCGGCTCATCTCGATTGCTGACGCCGACGCGCGCGGCATGGAGGCCGTGCGTCAGGACCGAGCGGCCTATGACCTGCCGCCCGGGGCTCCGCGACCCTCGGCGCTGTCACAGGCCGTCGTCTTCGGCGCGCCGGACGCGGTGCTCCTCGACCTGCCGCAGCTGACCGATGATCAGGCCGCGCATCGGCCCTTCGCGGCGGCGCATGCGGTGCCTTGGCCCGGCGAGATCGCGGTTTATCGAAGCCCATCGACGGACGGCTTCGACCTGCTAACCACTTTTGGCACACGCGCCCGGATCGGCACACTGGTGTCGGACTTCTACGCCGGGCCGACGTCGCGCTTCGACCTCGGCAATATGCTGGTCATCGATCTGCTGACCGGCACGCTGGAGAGCGTCACCGACCTCACGCTGCTCGGCGGCGCCAATGCCCTTGCCATCGAGAGCGCGCCCGGTGCCTGGGAGATCGTGCAGGCGGGCGCAGCCGAACTGATCGCCCCCGGCCGGTATCGCCTGACCCGACTTCTGCGCGGCCAACGCGGGACCGAGGACGCCATGGACAACCCGGCACCCGCCGGCGCACGGGTCGTGGTGCTGGACACCGCGCTCGCTTCCCTGCCGATCGCCGAGGCCGATCTTGGCATCCCGTGGAACTGGCGCATCGGCCCGGCCAGCCGCCCAGTCAGCGACGAGACCTACGTCGCCCAGACCTTCACGTCCGAGGGCGTGGGGCTTCGCCCATTCTCCGTCGCCCATGTCGAACGGCCGTGGCGCAGGCCGCGCACCCCCGGCGACCTGACCATCCGCTGGACACGCCGGTCCCGCGCTTTGTCTGCCGACAGCTGGGGCGGGCTCGAGGTGCCGCTCGGCGAGGAGCTGGAAGCCTATGAGGTCGAGATCCTCGACGGCGCGACTGTGAAGCGGGTGCTGAGCGCGGCCACCACCACCGTAGTCTACACCGCTGCCGGTCAGACCGCCGACTGGGGCGCGCTGCTCGGCCCGGGCGACACGCTCGACATCCGCATCTTCCAGCTCTCCGCCCTTGTCGGGCGGGGCGCGCCCAAGACCGTCACGCTGAGCTTCTGAGGCTTTTCCTATGTCCGATGCCACGACCCATCTCCTGCTGCCCTACATCCTCGCGGCGCAGGCGCAGAAGCATGTCACCCACAACGAGGCGCTGCGGATCCTCGACGGGCTGGTCCAGCTTTCCGTTCTCGACCGGGACCTGACCGCACCGCCCGGTTCTCCGACCGATGGCGATCGCTACATCGTCGGCTCGGGCGCGACCGGCGACTGGGTAGGGTGGGACCTGAACATCGCCCTCTGGACCGACGGCACCTGGCTGCGCCTGCCGCCCCGGACCGGGTGGCGGACATGGGTCGAGGACGAGGCTGTGCTGTTCGTCTGGACCGGTGCCGCCTGGGAGGTGGTGGGCGAGCCGAGCGACATATCGGACGCCGTCTTCAGCCTGATCAACGATGCCGATCCCACGAAGAAGGTCGTCTTCTCGCTGTCCGGTATCAGCACCGGCACGACGCGCAGCTACACGCTGCCGAACACCTCGTCGGAACTGGCGATCCTGGCGGGCACCCAGACCTTCACCGGCAACAAGACCTTCTCGGGCACGCTGACCGCCTCCGGCACCGTCACGGTCTCGGCGGCGACCGCAACCATCGGTACGGCGACGGGCACCGCGACCTACGGCATGGGCACTGGGGCGACGACCACCGGCCTCACCAAGACCGTGAACCTGGGCACCGGCGGCGCATCGGGCTCGAATACCGTCGTCAACATCGGCCCCGCGACCTCGGGCGCGAACGGCACGACAGTGGTCAACACGCCGACCGTCACCTTCGCCAATGCCGTGACGCAGGTCGGCATGCCCCAGGCGAACCTGACCGCCCAGCTTCTGGGTCTCGGCGGGGCGACGGCGGACAGCTACAACCGGATCTCGGTCAACACCCCCGCGGTGCTCCTGAACAACGCAGGCGCCGGGATCGAGGCGACGGTCAACAAGGCCGCGCCCGCCAACGATGCCAGCTTCGCCTTCAAGACCAACTGGTCGGCCCGCGCATTGATAGGCCTTCTCGGCAGCGACGATTTCAGCTTCAAGGTCAGCCCGGACGGATCGGCCTTCTACGAGGCGCTCAGGATCGACCGGACCAGCGGCCGGGTCGAGATGCCCGAGCCCGTGGTGCTCCCGGCGGTGAGCGCCGTTCCCACGCCGCCGCCGACCGGCAAGCTCGCCCTCTATGCCCGCGACCGCGCCGGGGCGGGATGGCTCGACGTCCAGCGCCCCTCCGGCCGGTTCTTCCCGTTGCAGCCGCATTTCGGGGTGAACCGGATCGCGACCTGGGCGCCGTCCACCGGCACGACCGTCAACACCAACGGCATACCGCGGACCGCCGTCGGCACCGTCGCCACGCCGACGCTCGCCACCACCAACCTCTCGACCTCGATGCGCCGCTGGCGCGTGACCAGTGCCGCCACCGCCGATGCGGCGGCCGAGGAGCGTTCGGCCGGCTGGGTGTGCTGGCGCGGCAATGCGGATGGGCTGGGCGGCTTCACCTATGTGAACCGACTTTCGCTGGTGACCTTGCAGGCGACCGGCATGGGCTTCTTCGGCCTTTACGGGTCGACCGCAGCGCTGGCCACGACCCTGACGTTGTCCGCCGTGGTGAACTGCATCGGCATCGGCTTCCAGCGCGGCACCCACACGAACTGGCAACTCGTGCAGAACGATGCCTCCGGAGCGTCCACGCTCACCGATCTGGGAGCGAGTTTCCCTGTGGCGAGCACGACCAATGTTCTGACCCTCACGCTCTTCGCGGCCCCGAACAGCGGCGAGATCGGCGTCCGGGTGGTCGAGGAGGTCAGCGGAGCGGTGGTCGAGGCCGTGCTCGACAGCGACATCCCCGCCGCGACGCAACTCCTGAGCCCCCGGAATTACATGAACAACGGCGCGACAGCGGCGGCGGTCGCCTATGATTGCTCGGGGGTCTATGTCGAGACTGACTATTGACCAGCCGACCAGCTTTCGACCTATCGCGTCTCAATCAGCAGGCGGGGCGTCAGGCGCTTTGACGTCGAATACCTTCGTCCGGTGCCACTCCAAGAAGACTCGATGCTTGTCCGTCAAAGCGACTGGCCGATCAAAATAAAGCCGCGCACGCGCCTGCTCGCTGAGGTTCTCCGAAAAGACAGGGATGCCGTCATCGCCGAAGGTAACCAGACCGCCATCGAAAACGGCATCCCAAAGAGCCGACAGAAGCAGGCCGTTATGGACATCCAGACGCTCTGCGTCGTTTTCACAGTCGCGCCATGGCTTGATGTGAGAGGCACGGAGAAGCGGCTTGTCGACAATCCCGGTCAGAGGGCATCGCCCCCGCCAGTATTTGATCAGACGCTCACGAAAAATGTTCTGGCCGACACGCTGGACCACAAGGCGTTCCGCCTCTGTCGTCTTCGGCAAGTTCTTTGTGCGGTGAAGAAACTCCTGAAGTGGTGCGTCGGGAAGGCTTGCGGCAAGCTCGTAAACTCTTGGCATCACGCCATAAAGCTGTGCCAGCGAGGCAAACCGGAACCGTGCGAGGCCTGGTCCTGCGGCATCTGACGCCTCAATCCCGATCTCAGCAATGACCCCGGCGTGATCCAGGGCGAGGAGCCACGGACCGGAAGTGTCCCGAGCGAGCCAGATCGACCCCTGCGCGGTCGTCGAACTGTACCGCTGCCAGCCATCGAATTCGCCATGGGGGCGCCGGAAGCCGTTCTGGTGCGTGACCTTCTCGCATTCCTGGCGGGTCACGAAGGATTGGGGCGTCTCGATCATTCCCTCACGCCTTCTCGTTCCAGAGCTTCTGGGCGGAGATGCCCATCGCAGTTTCAACGGCATTCGCGGTCCTCGTCACCGCGTACAGGTTCAGGTCCTCGAAGGCGCCCTTGTAGTTCGACAGGTAGCTTTCGCTCCTCGGCGTGAGTCCGTTGCGCATCGCCACCAGGTAGGCCGCCATCTCAGCCTCCACTTCCATCAGCGCGTGGGGCGTGTCACGCCGATCCGGAACACGGCGTCCGTTATCTGCTCCGAGGTGGCCGAGGTACAGGTGCGCCAGTTCGTGGGCGACAGTCACGAAGCGCGTCGGTGCGGCGTGATTCCGGTTGTAGGCCAGCTGGTAGACGTTCTTGCCCTTGTCGTTCTTCGCGCGGGCGAGCAGTCGGATCCAGCCTGCCTGACCGTCACCTGCGTCCAGCGGAACGAGATCGATCTTCTCCTTGCCGACGGCTCGCATGAATTCGGCGAAGCGGTTGTCGCTTAGATTGCCGAAGGTCGGGAAGGAGAACGCATCGACCGGCAGGTCCTTGCCCTCGGTATCCTGCACGTCGAACACGAAGTCGACCGGGCCCTTCATGCGCAGCACCAGGAGCGGCCGTGCGCCCTTTTTCGGCACGCGGCCGAACCTGTGCCACCAGTCATGCGCTGTCGCGGCATGCGTGAGGCCCGGCTTCTGGATGTGCAGCAGCATCGCGTTGAACGGGGCGAACTCGCGAAGGCGGACCGTGAAGGCGAACAGCTCCTGGATCGCCTCGCTGCTGTCATAGAGCTTTGTCGCCGCGATCAGCTGGTCGATCAGGGCGCGCTCGGACTCGGTTCTTGGACCAGTTCCGTCGAACAGGTCCTTTTGAGCGTCGGGCGACGAGGGCGGTGTCAGTAGTGCGTCGAGGTCGAACTTCGGCGGGTAATCGACGAAGGTTTCATCGTCGACCCGCGGGCTGAAACCGCTAACTTCGCCCTGCCGGGCCTGTTCGACGAACAGATCGAAATAGGGGCGAAAGCGTCGTTCCTGCTCGGGCGTCATCCCACCCTCGCGCATCAGCACGAGGATGGACTCGGCGTCCGGCGTCCAGTCGAACCGCGAGTCGAAGATCGACTGGACCGCGCCGCGGATGAAGTCGGCCACGCGACCATTGACGACGGGGTCGATGACCGCCATCGCTCACATCCCCATCGCCGCGAATTCGCCGTTGGCTTCCATGCGGTCCCAGGCGGCGAGGACGAGGCGGCGGGTGCGGTATTCGCCGTGTTGGCGGATTTCCTTTTCCTTGAGGACGCGGAAGGTTTCCGAGGGGTAGTCGGGGCCCTTCACGTCGGCGGGGTCGAGGATGTAGCGCAGCTCGTCGCGGGTCAGGCCGTAGGCGCGGGCGTAGAAGGCGTCGAGGTCGGCGCGGAGCAGCGCGCGGCGGTCCTCGTCCCAGGCAAAGGGCGGGCCGTCATGGCCCAGATCGCGGGCGAAGGGGGCAAGGCTGTGCGAGGTGTAGGTGAGCTCCAGCACCTTCGGGGTGACGAACGCGATCCGCATCTCGTCATAATAGTCCGGTGGCAGGACAGGGAGTTGCTTCGCAATGTTCGAGCGCAGGTGAACATAGGAGATCTTCTGTCGTGTGATGTAATCGAATGGCAAGGCGCACAAGTTCGCAAGAAGACAAGCGTATTTTTCTGACTGTTCTTCAGAATAGATGATCTGCAGAGTATCTCCCGTGCCCACATCTGGCAGGATGGTCGCCACCATCGTACGTTCAGCGATGGCCGTCGTTATGTCCCGCCATGCGAGGCAATAATTCTTTTTCCAGCCACGGTCAGCCCTTCGCTTTGCGACATCGAACGCTGGAACCCAGTAGAAGGGTTCGACTTCAAATTCGATGTTTTCGTAATCCGACAATTCTGTTTCAGGTAATACCCTGTGACCACGTTCGTCTCCTCTCAAGTGATAGGAAGAGGCGCGATGATCATAGCACCAAATCAGTTTCCCTTCATAAAGTGGAAGGTACCTTTCAGGCTTAGATGCCGTTTCCGAAAGCACCCAATCTTGACCGTCACGAATTAAACCGTCTTCGTTCATTTCGGCAGCCGTCTTAAATACGGCACTCCCAGTATTCATCATAAACATCAGTTGGAATGAGGCTTTCCAGGGATCTCCATTCTCAAGGTCTGCTTCAACCTGAAGAACCGGAACTTTCCGATACACCTTGTCTGTCAGCTCAGCATCTGCACGCGAACGGAACACCGGAGCAGTGCGAGTATTTGGATTGAGCAAAGAAATAGAGTCAGATTTGAGAGAGAAAACGCGGCGATCATCTGATATTTGCGACACATTTGTCAGAAAGAACCCGAACCGGACATTCGGGTCCTTGTGGGAAAGCGTCAGCAGGCAGAATTTGTAACTCCTGTGGACTGCTGGAAAAATCGCCTCTCGATTCTCAAAGTCAATCAGGCTCGAGAAGCGTTTCTCATCGATCAATCGATTGAAGATCTTCTGATTGAAAGAATCCGTGGCAATGCCGGTTGGAACAATCAATCCGGCGTGCCCTCTGGAGCCCGTAAGTTCCAAGCAGAGCTCCACGAACAATGGTGCGGTGTTCAGGCGGCCAAAGCTAGAAGTGGGGAACCGCCCTGACTCATGAATAAACTTCTGCGCAGACCAGACTGTATTTTGGTATTCGCAGTAAGATTGGTAGAGCTGCGGAGATCGCTCCTCCAATTGGGAAATTATCTTGTCTTTCGCGGACTTATTTTTTGCGGCTGCGACCTCAGGTACAGATGTTGCAAAGAAACCTTCTGGATCGACCTCGATTTGATCCCACGGCGGGTTGCCGAGCACCACGTCGAACCCGCCCCGCTCCATCACGTCGGGAAACTCCAGCGGCCAATGCAGGGCACGGGCGTTGCGGGCGGCCTTGGGCGCATCCGTCATCGCCTGGCGCATCTTGCCCTGATTGAGGGCCATCCACAGTTCCTCGGTCGTTGGCACGGTGCGGGCGGATGCCCCCGCCGGTGCGCCACCGACCTTGGGCAGCAGGAAGGCCGCCACGTAGAGGTCCGCCGCCGCCTTGGCGCGGACAAAGGTCTGCCCCTTGCGCAGTTCCTTAAACCGCTTGGCCTTGGCGCCGATCTGCTCGACCGTATCCTCGGGCAGGTCGCGGAAGCCCGAGAAATCCAGCGCCAGAGGCTTCATCGCGGGCATTGACGCCTGTCCGGTGCCAAAGTCGAACCCGCCTTGCCCCGCCGTCGCATCGCGATTGGCCTTGAGGTAGTATTTCGCGGTTTCCTTGTCGTCGCCGGTCAGCGGCTTGTAGGCGGCATCGGGAATGCCGTCCTGAAGCACCTGCAGGTCGAACACGCCGAGCAGCGCATCGCCGCAGCGGATCTGCGCGTCGAAGAAACCGAGGGGAAGGCCCGGGTCCACCGTCTCGATCCAGAGCGCGACCTTGGTCAGTTCCACCGCCATCGGGTTGCGGTCCACCCCGTGGATGCAGCAGCGCGCGACATCGCGCAGCGCATGGCGGAAGTCGGCAAGCGAGGGCGTGCCCTCGGCCCGGATGCGCGCGAGCCGCGTGGCGATGCGGCGGGCGGCGGCCAGCAGGAAGTGGCCCGAGCCGCAGGCAGGGTCGATGACCGAGAGCTTCAGCAGCGCCTTTGCGGGATCGTCCGCCTCGGCCTCGGTCTTGTCGAGCACGGGGTCGAGCGCTGTGTCGAGCAGCGCCTGAACGAGGCTATCGGGCGTGTAGTAGGAGCCGGTGGTCTTGCGCTGGTTGCCCTTCTGCTCGGCGGCTTCGGAGGCGAAGACCAGCGTCTTGCCGTCGTCGCCCAGCTGGGGCTGAAGTTCGAGGAGGGATTCGTAGACCGAGCCCAGTTCCTCGGTCTCCATCGCGCGCCAGTTGACCGGGACCATGCCATTCTTGTCGGCGAGCCAGGAGAGGCGGTAGAGCGCCTCCATGAAGGCGTGGTTGCGCAAGCGGGCGGTTTCGAGGTGGGGTAGCCTGTCTTCGGCGAAGAGGCCGCCGAGGGCGGGCAGCGCAAGGGCGGGCTGGCCCTGCGTGAGGGCGCGGAAGACGATCTTCATGCCTTCGTAGCGGTCGTGGTGCTTGTCCCAGGTGGTGGCGCGGTAGCATTGCTTGCGCAGCGACTGGAGCGAATAACCCTGTGTGTAGAGGGCGCGGGCCTCGGGTTTGGCCTTTTCGGGGTGAAGAAGGTTCCGGTCCTCGGCCACCATGAGGAAGATCAGGCGGTAGACGAGACGCAGGAGCTCGTTGAACCATTCGGTCAGGTTCACTTCACCGGACTGGAGTTTCGCGGCGAGGTCGAGGTTGGCCTCGAGGAAGCCAGAGCCGAGCAGTTTGAGCGCAAGCTGGACCTGACCGGCCAAGCGATCACGCGCGGCTTCGCCTTCCTTGGAGCCAGCATCGCGCCAGCGTTCAAGGGGGCAATCGGTGGCGGGGGTGTCTGCCGCGCCGAAGCGGGTACGGTGGATCAGGAGCCAAAGCACCGCGAAGGACGCGATGTCCTCGTTGGTGAACATCTGCGCCAGATCGGCCTCGATATAGGCCGGACGGGTCAGCGAGGCATTGTCCCGCATGAGGCGCAACTGCATCCCGTTGGTCACGATGCCCCAGAGGGCCTCGTCCCGATCATTCAGATGATCTTGAAGGGCGAATGCCGGAGAGCGCGACATGTCCGTCGAGAGCGTCGGGCTGCGGCGATCAAGCAGCTCGGACGGCGGGACGACGACGACAGGCACACGGTCGGACGCGATCAAGGCGATCGGTGCCGCCGCTACCGCGAGGTCGGTGTACCCGAAGGTTTCCTTGAAGAAGTCGGCGATGAAGCGTGAGGTAGCGGCGGCCGAGGGGTGCTCGATCTTCGCAAAGGCATCGAAATGCGATTGGCCTACGCGGAAGGCGGTGGCGATTTCCTCGCGGATCTGCAGACCTTTGCGAACCCCGTATTCCTCGGGGGATTGCTCGGGTGCTTGGCGCTGATCGATCTTGGCGATCATCGCTGGCGCGATCAGGTTGCCTTCGAGGCTCAGCGACGGCCACGCGGACATATCGGTGATTGGTTTGCGGGCCATGATTACACCTCCCCCGGAACAAGAACGAAGAGGCCGATGACGTCTGGGGGAATGATCGGCTCGACACTGACACGCGACGCGGAACCGGCGGCAGCACGAAGACGGGCGTGGTCTTCAACCAGCTCCGCGGCACGCTTTTTCACGAAATCGGCAATCGGGCCGCCCAGCAGGTCAGGAAGGGCTGCCTTCGCCGTATTGATCATCCGGTCGCGGGCAACAGGCGCAAGATCAGCAGTCGCGGGAGAGGCAAGCAGCGCGCGCGCCTCGCTGCCAGAGGCGATCACCGTGTTGCTGTCGAGGGCAACGAGGGCGGCCTCCTCCGCCAGCAGAAGGCGCTCGCGCCTTGCATGAACCGTGAGCTTGTAACGAATACGCAGGAGCGCGACACGCGTCATCTGAGTGACGGCGGCACTCGGCCAGGCCCCGACACGACCGATGCCCAGATCCGGCAGCGCTTCGGTGTCAAGAGAGGCTTCAAGCAGGCTTTCTGCCAGGGACGATGTCAGCGGATGGGTTCTTGTCAGAAGTGAAGCGCCAGAGGGTACCGGTTCCTGCGTGGCCAGTTTCAGAGAGCCCTTCAGCCCACGCTGCTCCAGCTTTTCCTTGAGGCTGTCCTGAAGGGCGTGCACATGGGCGAACTGCAGCGATTTCTTCTTCTCGAGGGGCACCCCGAAGCGAGACATCGCGCGCTCGAGGAATTCGAGCGTTTCCGCTGGCGACCCAAGCAGTGACTTCACCTTGTCCCATTCAGGAGCGACTTCACTCGGCTTCATTGCGTTTTGTGCAAACCGGGCGCGCGACCGTTTCTCATTCTCACTCGCATCGCGCCAGCGGGTCTCCATGACTTGGATGCCGTTGCCGAGTTGCAGGTCCAGCGTCAACTGCTTGTGGCTGCCACCACCACGGCGGAGCATCATTGCGGCCATCAGCGCATCGGTGACGGGCCCCCGCTCGTCAGGCAGAGGCACAGTCACGCCCGTCGCCTTGCGGATTTCCTCGGCCTTGCGAAGAATGACGTCCAACACGGCACCGTCGATGGCGCTGTCGGGCGAAAACATCATGATTGAGCGAACGAGTTCGGCGGGTTGCCCGAAACGATCCACGCGACCTTCGCGCTGTTGGTGGCGCGTCGGATTCCAGGAAAGGTCGTAGTGGATCACGGTGTCGAACAGCTGTTGAAGGTTGATCCCCTCCGACAGGCAGTCCGTGGCGACAAGGATACGCTGATCTTCGGCGGCATTTTCTTCCGCCGCCATTTCCGCGACGCGGTCGCGACGTTCATCCGGCGTCAATTCACCCGTCACTGCCTGAACTTTCAGTTTGGGGAAGGCCTTACGAAGTCCGTCCTTCACATGTTCAGCAGTGGCGAGGTAGCGGCAGAAAACGACCGGGTTGGCGCCGTCTTTGATCAAGGGTTTGAGGGCCTTGATGAGGGCGTTCAGCTTGGGATCTTCGGCCGTAAGAAGGTCGCTGGTCTTGTCGAGTAGCTCCTGGAGAGCGGGATCATTTGAGAAGACTGTGTTTGGCTCAATGTCGACGGCGTCTTCGTCATCGCCGTCTTCGTCGTAAATCTGCGGCTCTAGGCGATCGTCCTCATTGGTAGCCCGGTTTCGCAACGCGCTCATTGCAGCAGCGGGTGACGATCCGACACAACGCATCAGCGCAAGAGTGCCCCAGAAGGCAAGGCGGCGGTCCTTTTGCGCGTCTCCAGCCCGAGACACGACCGAAAAGCAATAATCAAGTACGGCCTCTTGGAAGGCCCGATGCTCGTCGTTCAGGCGATACGAGTATTCGGTCGTCTCGTGTTTGGGGAAGGAGCGGTTCTCATCCCAGTCGCCCTCGACAAGGTCAACGCGCCGCCGCTGAACATAGTGTCTAACGAGGCGTTCCCGGTACTTCTGGTTGTCAAAGTTGACGGTCCCGAATTCCGTGTCGATCAGCGACAGAAGCCGAGCGAACGCATCTTCGTCCCCGGAGTGCGGCGTGGCTGTCAGCAGGATCAACCGGCGCGCAGGATCGCGTGCAAGGCCTTGAAGCAGGTCGAAGCGCTGCTGCTTTCCCTTGTGCGTTCCGACGCAGGCGTGTGCTTCATCGACGATGACGAAATCCGGACAGGCCCTGGCGAACCCATCCCGACGTTTCTCGGCTTTGATGTAGTCAAGGCTGACCACCGTGAAGGGGTAGGCATCGAAAAGAGTTTGCGCCAATGGGAGGTTGCGCTCCAGACGTGCGGCAGTCCCGGAGGTGACGGCAACGGCATCGATCCCGAAGCGATCCTTCAATTCGGTGATCCACTGGTCCACGAGATGCGGAGGGCAGAGAACCGAAAACGCATCGACCTCTCCGCGATCCATCAGTTCGCGGAGGATCAGACCGGCTTCGATGGTCTTGCCGATGCCGACGTCGTCGGCAATCAACAGACGCGGGACCTGAAGCCGAAGGGCCATGAGAAGTGGGACCAGCTGGTAGGTCCGAGGCTCAAAAGCAAGCTGTGCGGCGGACCGGAACGGGCCTGCCCCCCGGCGGAGGGTCAGTCGCAACGCGTCGGCAAGAAGGGCCGCCTTGGACTGCACCGTCGTGCGCGCATCGTCAGGCAGGTCGAAACGAGCGGCTTCTACGGGTGTCAGCTCGAGATCTGGAGCAAGAACCACGATGTCGTTTTCATTGCCCGAGAGAGGACGCAGTGCAAGCAGGCCCTCACCGGGTGGCGGCAAGGCAACCCATTCACGGCCGCGCGCTCTGACAAGATCTCCAGGAGTAAAATTCACAGTCATATCAACCTTCAAAATTCTTCATGAAGCCATCCGGCAGTCCTTCCGACGGCGCCGAAGGCAATCCAAAAACGACCCAGCCCTTGTTCAGCGCGTCTGCCTCAGCTTCTGCAGTCAGATCACTGGTCGTCGCAGCAACCGCGAAAGCGCGCCAAACGAACTCAAATTCGCGCCCACCAAAGCTCGCATGCATCGTATCGACTTGGGGAATGCCTGCTGCGCTGAATGCCTCAAGCCATGGTGATGCCACCGTTCCAGCGGTCGGCTTCGCAGCAAGGGAAATTGTGCCGCGTGCAAGATCGATCAGGAATTGCGCCACTTCCGGGCTCGAGCGGTCGATCAGCTCATGGTCCGGTTGGTTGAAGTAGGACAGCAGGCAACGGTAGCAGCCGCGAACACAGCTTCCGTCTTTCTTCTCCTGCAACAGATCCGCATCACCCGCCGCAATCGCAGCATCCACATTCTCGAAGTGCATCAGACCCAGAGCGGTCTTCGCCACCTCGTTGATTGCCTTTCCGTCATCAATCAGGCGCGTGAGCACGCCGGCGCCGCCTTCCGTTGCCTCGTAGGCAAGGATTGCGCGACGGTTGTCCCTCGCGGGCAGCGGTTCACCGAGGATTTCGCCTTCTTCCAACTGGAAAACCACTTCGATTCCGCGCAGCAACGCATGCTGAACCGTCGCGATTGTCTCGGGCTCATACTGCTCCGGCTTTTCGAAGCGGAACAACAGGGCATTCTTTCTGTCGCGGACAATCGGGACAATGCGAACCGGCTTGACCACGTCGGGCGGAACGTCTGTGTCGCTGTCCTCGTCGTCGGATTTCGCCCAGTATCCGGACCTCGGATCTATGTGGAAACCGAAGACCGTCTGGTCCTTTCGGCGCTTCAAGCCCTTGTTCAGTCGGCTGATTTCCGCGCTGTTGGCGTATTGCAGGGCCAAGAGCGAAGTCTCGCCACAGACGAATTTGGCATTGGTCACTTGGACCTGCCCATCCTTTTTTGGCCAGGAGAAAACGGTCTGGATGTCAAAGCCCTGCCGAACGCGCTCTTCGTCATTCGCCGTGATGCGCTCAGTCGGGGCGGCCTCGACGTTATCGATGCGCAGGGTCTTCTTGATGGGGACCTCACCCGCCATGTGGTTGTTGCACCCATGACACAGCTCGACCTCTCCCTCATGCGATGCGCCACAGTTGGAGCAGATGTAGATATCCTTGGTCGCCAATTCCGATCCGTCGCCCTGACGCACCTCGGGCGGCAGTTTGGCTTTCATGACCCGGTAGGCGCGGCCCTCATGATAGATCAGACTGCGCGGGCCGAATTCAGAAATAGCCAGAAAACGGGCTCTGGAAAGGAAATTACCCGTTTTGCCTTCGCCTGGGATGAAGGCGTAAAGCGGCAGGCGCGGAAAATTGTAGCCGGGCAGGAAGCCCTCAGTTGCCAGATACCGATACGAATAGAAATCAGAGCCATTCGAGGCCTTTCCTTGTTCCAAGAGCTCTAGCTGCCCTTGAGCCTGTCGCTGCGCGTCTTTAGTCTTTTTACGATCTGCTCCTGACAGTCCGGCGATCTCAGACCGCTTGTTCGCGTCGACCAGCTGTGTCCTTGCCGATTTGTATAGCTCCCGCCAGCGATCGAAGGCGCGGTCAAACTCCTTTGGGGCATTCATGGCCGTGTAAAGAACGAACTCGTCTGGATCATCCATCCAGATCGGGGTTTGCCCTCCGTCGGACGCCAGAATCTGCTTCAAGACACGCGCCATCGGTCCCCGTGCCTGCGAGACCAGAGCGGGTTTCGAGATGACCGCCAGAACGTCTTCCTTCAGCGGGAATTTGTCCCCGTGAAGGTCCAGGATCTCGGGGATGTCGGGGGAAAGCGCCAGTTTCGCTTCCGCCAGCCACACTGCATGCAGGTGCGATCGGACCAGCTCTTCATTGGTAATGTCGAGCGCTGGCGGCCGCACGACGCCGGCCACCATATCGTTGCGCCGCTCGAAGAAATACTGGTCATGCGGAGATCCCGAGGCGCAGTAGGTCACGACAACTGCTGCCTGGCCCGAGCGACCGGCTCGGCCAGCGCGCTGCGCGTAGTTCGCCGGCGTAGGAGGTACGTTGCGCAGGTAGACGGCGTTCAAGGCGGAAATATCGACGCCGAGTTCCATGGTCGGAGAGCAGAACAGCGTGGGCAGGAACCGGTCTGACTCGCCAGTCGCCCGAATTTCCGTTCGGTACTCCGAGGCTGCTAGATGGTCCATGTCGTCCTGCTCGAAACGGAACCGCCATTCACGCCATTCTCGCTGCTTTTGCGAAACCTGTGCCGTGTGCTCGCGTCCCTCCAGCCCCCAGTAGGAACTACGCCCGTCGCCAAGGTCACTGGCAATCGCGGTGTAAAGGTCGTGGAAATATCGGTTGCCGCGGTGGGTTTCATCATCGAGGGCCGGTCCCGGCACAAGCCGAACCGCAGATGGTGACAGGCGCCAGCCTGTCACATCGCTATCGAGTTCGACAGGCACCAGCAGCCCTTCATCGCTCAGGAAGGCAAGCATCCCTTCCATGAAATTGTAGTACTCATCCTTGTTCAGCTTCATGCCGAGAACCGACTTCCGGTTCACGAGCCGTGCGATCCGCGAATTGGGACCTGCCCGAAGAAGCGTTTGTTCCTCACGCAGCGTGACAATGTTCTTGCTGCCTGCGCGCAGGACAAGCGAAGAACGTGCTCGAGGTTCCTCTTTCTGATCGATCGCCCACGGCGTCTGAAGGTGCAGCCTAGATTCCTCGGATATCCCTTGGAGTACAGTGCGGTCCAACGCTTCTGATTGTACCGCTAGCCCTTCGAGCATTGCTGACAGAATGTCTTCGAGAATTGACCGTCGCTGATCAGTGGTTAAATCGGCCAGGGCCGAATTGATTGCCGCAAAACGTTCGCGATCCTTTGCAAGCTCATCCAGACCACGGAAATGCACATCAATTAGATTCAGCACTGACAGGCTTGGATTCGTAAAGCGCCAACCGCGTCTCAGGTCTGTCCAGACACGATGGGCAAGTACACTAGCAAGCGAAAGCTGAGCGTCCTCGCGCTTCATCACGCCAGCGTTTGGATCCAACAGCCAATGTTGCCGAGCTTCCTTATTTTCGGCGGTAAATCCAAGCGCCTCCACAACTTTCAGGCCGAATTGATTGGGCGGGAGCCCGCCTGAGCCAGCAGAGATGACCGCACGAAGGATGGCTCCGCGCAACAGGCTTACGAACAGGAAGTCATTGAAATGGCCAGACTGCAGGGCTGCATCCTGACGGTTGTCCGTGAACCCCAAAAGCTTCCGCTTCGTCTCGGGTACGCCGCTGCCAGGTTTGTTCATCCACTCCAGGGCGCTGGCGACCAGCAAGGTTGTTGCCGAGCTTCGCCCTTCGCCGGACAGACCCGCCAGCTTGCTGCGCTCACGCATCCCCTGCGTCGGTTCGTCATGGCAACACAGGCAGAACGCGAACTTTCCCGGGATGAACCAGAAATCGTTTCCGCCCGCTCCATGGCGACCATCAGCACCGACGACGTAGGACACCGGCATACGCTTCTTGCGATACCCTCTCAGCCGTTCAATGCCGTTTTTCTCTTCTCGCCAGCTTTCGGGGTAGCCCTCAAGCTCGCCTGTGAAGTGAAAGTCAGTATCGCCGGACGTCACCGGACAGAGATACCCTGCAACCTCGTCTTCTTCAGTGTCGAGCGGTGTGTCGTCGATGCTTCGGGGCAGAAAGCGCAAACTCCCATCATCGTCGACCTTGGTCACGACATGATATTCTTGGCCACAGTTTCGGCAAAACCGCGTTGGGTAGAGGCGGTTGCCAGGGGCTTCGGGGTCCTCGAGCTGCCCTTCAAGAAGGATCCGACGCGGCCTGGCTGTGAGCGTCGTAAAGACGTCACCGGCACCGGAGATGAAACGGTGGAGTTTGAAGGCGAGAAAGGCTCCGTCCTTCGTGCCGCCGCGCTCATGCTCCGGCAGGCTTACCCGGGTCAGGAATTTTTCGAGGTAGTCTCGGCAGGTTTCGGCATTGACCGAACTGGCCAGAGAAAGCTTTTCAACGGCTTCTTCGAAAGGGATTGGCTTCTTCCTGCGAAGCTCAAGCCCATCGTCCAATCCGAGTTCAAGTTCTGCCCACACCGAGAGCGGATGGCGCTTCAGGGTTTCGTCATCGAGTGCCTCCGGCAAAGGCTGCGTCAGGGCCGTCTTCAAGGCGCCAAGGACGTGCTCGGTCTTCAGGGCGTCATCGGTCGCGCGCTGCAAGGACTCGTCGATGACCGCGTCCGGGCCAATGTCAGTGCCAAACAGACGCGACGCTACCTTCGCGACAGCAAGCGCGCGGCTCTCGTCCGATCCCTCGGAGGCCATCGTTGCCGACGTCCCGATGCAGATTGGCTCCTTGTCCGGCGAGCACCTGTCCCGCAGGCGTCGAACGAGGACCGCGACATCGGCACCTTGGCGCCCGCGATAGGTATGGAGTTCGTCGAGAATGATGAACTCGAGACCGGACGCGTTCGAGACGACTTTCGAGTCCAGGTCGTCCTGACGAGTCAGAAGCAGTTCCGCCATCATGTAGTTCGTCAGGAGAACATCGGGCGGATTGGCAGCGATTCGCTCGCGTTCTTCACGGCTTTCCTGGCCGGTGTAGCGCTTGACCACCGGCTTGAGCTCATTGGGCAAACCGGAACCGGCGATGAACTTGTCGATCTCCTTCATCTGGCTATTTGCCAGTGCGTTCATGGGGTAAACGATGATTGCCGTCGTGCGGCGCGGCTTTCCTGCGCGTCGCGCGCGGATGATTGCGTCGACAACCGGCACGAAGAAGCAAAGGGATTTCCCCGAACCCGTGCCGGTCGTGACGACATAACTCTTTCCTTGCTTCGCCTTCGCGATCGCCTCGGCTTGGTGCCGGTGAAAGCGAAGAGGCGTGGTGCCAAACCGGAAAACCTTGCCCGTGCCGTCGTCGAGATCACCCGTGGCGACAAGTTCATCGACCGTCGGCCCCGCCATGAAGCGTGGGTTCAGAGACAAGAGGGCATCCGGCCAGAATTTTCCGGCGTCGTACTGGGCATCGATCTCGGATTTCAGGTCGGGTGCCCGAATTGCGCTGAATGAACGCGAAAAGTGCTCGTAAGCACGGATCAATTGATGGTCGAACTCAAACGCTTTCATTCAGGCGGCCTCCTCGGTGTCCGGGCTTGGCACGTCGAAGCCTTCATCGTCCTGGAGAACGTCCTCGCCTTCCTCCGGCACGGAATCTGCCCTGAGGATCGCATGCCCGGTTGCCTTTGAAATCATGGCAAGGAGCCGCGTCTCCCTATCCGCCATGAATCCCTCGAAGTCATCCGCCCTCAGCAAGGAGGGATCCAGCCCGTGGGACGCCAGATAATCGTCAAGCGCTTCGCGGGTGATCGGCGGGTTGTCCTTTCCGCCTGCTTCCAGTCTTTCCAGGTAGACCGATGGTGCTACGCCGCCAAGAATGCGGTTGGTCTTATAGCTGAGCGGCGTCTTGTTGACGACGGTGTCAAAGACCTTCGGCTCGATCTTCTGCTTCTTGCACCAGTCCTGCGGGAAGATGTGGTGGATATCGACGTATTCGTCAAAGAACACGGTGTCCTTGAAGTGCTGGCCGGAGCGAAGATCTCTCGCGCCTTCGGCCATCAGAAGGGCGTGGATGCCCTTGTAGGCAGCCGACAGGCGAGTGCGCAGGGTGCGCAGGCGTTCTGGTCGGAAACGGCCATCGGTGATCGTGCTGGGTTCGGGGCCACCGTCCAGCCATGCCGGCACCTCGAGCACGTCCTTGGCAAATCGGGACTCGATGGCCGAGCCATAGAGTTCGCCAAAAATGCCGCACCAGAACCAGCGGGCGAGCTGGTCTTTCACTGCAGCGTGGTCGAACCTCGGTCCGATGATGGCGAGGATCGCGGCAAAGGGGACAAGCTGGCCCTGATAGGGCAGATCGATGACCCGATAGATGTGGTTCTGCCGGAGGAACTTCGCTGCCGTCTTGAACCCGTCTTCGACCGCAGCACGGTGTTTCAGGTACGCCTCCAGCGGCAGGTCGAGGAGCGACTGACGCGTGGCCCGGACTGCAGACAGCTCCGACTCCTTGCGCCCTGCGGCGATTTCGGCCGAACGGGTCTCGACCCCATGCAGGAGGGCGATGGCCTGGAGCACATCTGTTGCCGCGACTTTTTCCAGCACGCCGAACTTCTGTTCGGCCGCCCGCCCAAAAAGCTGAAGTCTCGTCTGGAGCCCCGGCTGGCCGTCGGCGCCGAGCCAGTCGTCCCGCAGGCGATGGCCGCGGGCTGCATACATCGCTGTCACAAGCTCGAATGCGTCGAGCGGCTTGCCGCCGGTATTCACCTTCTCAAAAACAAGACAGACGGCCTCGTGGGAGGTGTCGGGGCTCAATGCGATTACGGGCAGCTGGTAGGCCTTAAAGTTCTGAAGGACCTCATCCTTGAACGGCTTGAAGAGCTTGCGTGTCTCCGGGTCGTTTTCCAGCCAGTATTCGTTGAAGCCATCTTGCCATTCGTCCCAGTCAAAAACCTGGTTCAGCGGGAACATGAGATTTTGGTATTCGAGTTCCGGCGTGGAGAGGTCGAGGTCGATCTTCCGGTCGAAGTCCGACTTGATCCGCCGATCCTCGGGTACTGAGACAATGGCGATTTCGCGGTCCTCGGCCGGATTCATTGCTTTTCGAATGTCGATGTAAAACCAGCGCTTCACGAGCTTGAGGCGAGGCGTGACCGTTTGCACCACCTCGCGGCGCAAGCAGGTCTGATAAAGCGAGGTCATGCGCTGCTGGCCATCCAGCAAGAGCTGATCCGGTGCGTCGTCGCCAACTGCGGCATCCGCCCCCTGGATTGGTCGGCGTGCGAAGGTATCAGCCGCACCAGGCTTCACCTCGAGCGTCATCAAGGCGCCGACCGGAAACGCCTGCGAGATCGAGGCGATCAGCCCCTTGATCCGTTCCTCGTCCCAAACCCAACTGCGCTGGAAATCCGGCAACTGAATCTTGCCGTTCCCACACTGACGGAGAAGCTCCTCCAAGCTGACCGGGTTGGTCTTGAATGCCGCTTGTTTACCCAATCTAGCTCTCCTCAAGTGAACTTGCGGGCTTCTGAAAACTGGACGCGATGTCCGAAGAAGGCTTCATTTCGAACCCTCCGGAGCGCCAGCTGCTCGAATGCCGCTGAAAATCTCGTCGCGATTGATCAGCACGATCTGTTGGTCTTGGGGCGCGCGCGCTTCGGGGGCGGTATCTAGACCGAGGCGTTTAAGCGCATAGTAGAGGAGCGCACGTCTCACCTTGATCTTCGCCTTGCCGCCGCGCATGCCATAATCGAGCGCAATAACCTTCGCTTGTGTTTCCGAGAGGTCGGGGTGGGGCCCGACTTCCAGCGTAACCTCGGCAAGCCAGTCTTGATCGTCGCCGGCCGATTTGTCGCTTTCGCCCGAGCCTCGGACCTCAAGCATCCGAGACAAAAGGAAGTCCTTGAAGCAATCGTCGGTTTGGCAGAACGCCCGAGTGTGCCACCGGAAACCGTCAAACGCGATGGCATGGGGGGCGATCCAGCGCCAGCGCGGCTCGGGGCTGGACAGGGACTGGTACTTTACCTCGATCGCCTCGGACCGGCGGATGGCGCCAACGACCGAACGAAGCGTCGCCGGATTGACCCCACGAACCGGCGTAGGGGCGGCCGCGTAGGGCGGGAGGTTGGCGATCCAGGCGTCCTCGCGGTCGAGGAGCCCGTCAGCGACTGATCGCAGCTGTGCAAGGTAGCGGCTCGCGTCAGGCTCGAGGAACTGCGGCTTGAACTCGGACCCTCGAACATAGGTTCGCGCACTCTTGTCGTAGAGCATGTTGTCGGGGGCGAAGCCGATGTACCGATTCAGGTCGGTGGACGCCTGGTTCACCGATACCCCGAACTGATCCATAAGATCGCTGCGGTTCACATGCCCCTCCCAGAACAGGCGGAACTCTATGAACTCGAGGCGCTGCTCGACACCCCAGCGAAGTTCCGACCGGTCGCTCTCCAAAATCACCTCCGGGCCAGATTGGTGGACCCGCAAACTATGCGGGCCCATTTTCTGTGCTCTCGATGACGCTAACTGAGGGGAGGAAAGCGGGCAATCGAAATTGCGCGTAAAGGGATTGTTTTCGAACGCGGTTCTATCTGCAGATGTGGATGGAGGTTATGGCTTGGGCCGGAGGGGCGGAATGGTGCGTGGTGGCGAACTGCAGGCTATTCAGCACACGCAACTTCCCTGCGCAGGTCAGAACTAGTTGCCGCGCAGGGTTTTGGTGACGATGCCCGCGCCGGTTTCAGCGCCCAGCCTTGATCTCCTCCAAATCACGCAGCTCTTGCTGTTCGAACGCCAGCACATCTTCGACACGATAGATCACCCGCCCGCCTAGCTTCATGAAGCGCGGCCCATCGCCGATCCACCGCCACCGCTCAAGTGTCCTTGGGCTAATTCTCCATCGGGCAGCCAGCTCGATTTGACTGAGGCACATTTCTCGCATTTCCGCTTCCTTTCGAACGACCACCATGGTCGCACGACAACGAATGCGTAGAAAGAAAACCTATTCAAGTCAGTGTGTTGGGGACGCTGCGCGTTGCCGGCGGCGCCCTTCGGACAGTGGGCGCAGCATGGAATTGCCCAGTGAACCGGCGTCGAATTGCGAAATGTTCCCTAGAACTCCGTTAAGCCCTGCAGATTGCCGGAGCCCCCTCAGGGGTCACGGGAGACGGTCCAGTTGTAAGCGCACCTCCTCCGCCACTTGCCTTTGGAAACCGTTTCTCCGCGCCCGGCGTCGGTCGGAATTTCTCGTTGTTTTCGAGGGTTATGCGGGTGGAGTTGAGCACCGGCATAGGTGCCAGGAAGGACGAAAGCGGTCTCTCAGGGCCGTCATTCTCCGGACCTCTCGACTACGTGGATTCAGTACAAAGCTTGTAAGCGATTGAAATTGTGTGATTGTCTACTTGGATGACCTGAGCACTTCGATGTCAGGGGCGGCAGGTGAGACGCCACAGAAATCGAACTGGCTCGCATTTCGGAATTTGATCCGCGGCCGACCATCGCCCTGGTCGTGCGCAGAGACACCTTCAAGGACCTCAGGCCCTGGATGCGCGCCTACTTTGGTGTTCGTCCAGCCAGAGCGCGTGTTGTTCGTCCCAGTCCAAGGGGAAGGGCTCCATGAGCATTGTCAGCGTCATTCCTGCGGGTTGATCCCCCGACAGGATCACGTCGACGATGTCCGGCGCGAGCAAGGTCATACGGAGCAGTCGCGCCATGTAGGTGAAGGCGATTGTTTCTTTCTCCGCAAGCTCGGAAATCGACGCGAACTCGCCGGCCTCCAACATGCACTTCCAGCGGAACGCGCGGGCCAAGGCCTTGACGATCGTGTTATCGACCCTGTGCCGGGCCGGCGCGCCGGGCGGCAGTTGGATCTCCTTGCGCCCGCCGCGCTTGGCGACGCGGAACGGGACGTGGATCGTCACCGTCTCGTGTGCTGGAGCCGGGCGGGTCATGCGGCCGCTCCCACATCGCCGGACAGCATCTCGCGGGCGAGGCTAGTGAGGCCGTCGAGTCGGAGGCGGACGCTCAGACCCTCGTTGCCGATGTCGACGCGCTCGACCAGCAGCGCCACGATGCGCGCTTGTTCGGCGGGGAAGAGCTCGTCCCACAGCGGGTCGAACTGTTGCAGAGCCTCGCGTGCCTCTGCCTCGGTGGTGCCGCCATCCAGTGCCTGCGCGGCTTTCCAGGTGCCCGCGACAATCTCGGGCTGGCGGAACACGGCGCGCAGTTGGTCGATGACCGCGGCCTCGATTTCGCCGGCCGGCACGCGGCCGATCGGGCACGACCCGGCACCGTGCTTCAGGACCGACTGGCTGACGTAGTAGCGGTAGAGCCGGTCGCCCTTGCGAGTGTGGCTGGGCGAGAACGCGGCGCCGTCGGGGCCGTAGAGCATCCCCTTGAGCAACGCCGGTGTCTCGGCGCGGGTGTTGGCCGCGCGGGTGCGCGGGCCCTCCGTCAGGATGGCGTGGACACGGTCCCACGTTTCCCGGTCGATGATCGCGTCATGCTCTCCGGGATAGCTGAGCCCTTTGTGGACGGCCTCGCCGATATAGGCGCGGTTCGAGAGCAGCCGGTAGATGTACTTCTTGTCCATCCGGTTGCCGTTTCGGTTCCGGATGCCGCGCGCTGCCACCTCGCGGGCCAGTTCGGTGGTGGAACCGATCTCGAGGAAGCGGGCGAAGATCCAGCGGACATGGTCGGCGCGCTCCCCGTCTATCACCAGCTTGCGGTTCTCAACCCGATACCCGAGCGGCGGCACGCCCCCCATCCAGATGCCCTTCTTTCGGCTCGCGGCGAACTTGTCACGAATCCGCTCAGCGGTCACCTCGCGTTCGAATTGTGCAAAGCTGAGCAGGATGTTCAGCGTCAACCGACCCATCGAGGTCGTCGTATTGAAAGACTGGGTGACCGAAACGAAGGTCACCTCGTTGCGGTCGAAGACCTCGACAAGCCGGGCGAAGTCGGCCAGCGACCGGCTCAGGCGGTCGATCTTGTAGACAACCACCACGTCGACCAGCCCGTCCTCGATGTCCTGAAGCAGTCGCTGCAAGCCGGGGCGTTCCAAAGTCGCGCCGGAGATTCCGCCGTCGTCATACTGGTCGCGGACCAGCACCCAGCCCTCGGAGCGCTGGCTGGCGATGTAGGCCTCGCAAGCCTCGCGCTGGGCGTGCAGCGAGTTGAACTCCTGCTCCAACCCTTCTTCGGAGGACTTGCGGGTGTAGACCGCGCAGCGGCGCTTGATCCGGACCTCCATCAGCCGCTCCTCCGGTTCTTCAACCCGAAGAACACCCAGCCGTTCCAGCGCGTGCCGGTGATGGCGCGGGCGATCGCGGAGAGCGACTTGTAGGGCCGTCCCTGCCAGTCGAAACCGTCGGCGGTGACGGTGACGACGTGCTCGACGCCCTGCCATTCGCGCAGCAACCGGGTGCCGACGATGGGCATCAGGTCGGCGCGCATCCGGCTCTTCCTGCGGTCGCCGCCGTCAAGTTCCTCGCCCAGTTTCTCCAGCCGCCGGACCGTTTCGGGCTTGAGCCCGCCGTAGGCCAACTCCTGGATCCGGTAGGCCAGCCGGCTCTCGAGGTAGCGGCGGTTGAACGGCGGCGGCTCGCTATCGAACAACTCGCGCCACTGCGCTTTCAGATCTACCGTCGGCGTCGTCTTGAGCGCGGCCAGGCGGGCGGGGATGGTGTCGGTCGTCATGCGGGTCTCCGGTCTGTTGGACCCACACTACCGCTCTGGTTGGCCGGGTTGTGTAGCGGAAATTCTCTGGTGTCGGCAGGGGTCTTGCCGTGGTTCCGCAGCCGCAGGCGCACCAGCCCCAGGGCGAGAAGAGCGCACAATTCCGCGCGTCGCTCGGTCACGGTCATCTGGTCGGGCGGCAGGGCGTTGGGACGTTTCATCGTTTGCTCGCAGGTTCCTATTTCCTGCCTCTACTCACCGCGAACCGGGAATGTCCCACGTCGGGAAATCGTCCCATTGACTCACCCGAGGGTTGATCCCAGAAAGAACATATCCGGAACATCGGGTAACGATTCCTTAGGGGTGAGACATGGCGTTTGGCGTTCGGAAATACGTGAGCCGGGAATTCTCCAAGACCGTCGATCTTGAATTGCTGCGGCGCTTCCTTGCCCCGTATCTGGATCGTATCGGGCTGGACTGGGCGACCCTGCCGGAAGACGAAAAAGAAAAGCGGGAGGCGGTTTTCGAGCTTTTCCGTCTGGCAGATGGGCGGTTTCCGTCGAGCCTGCAATTCGCCCTGTTCAACATCGCGACGCTGTCATCGGACGCCGGCGCGAATATATTGCTCGCGCAAGCCGAAGAGGCAGGGGTCGAGCTTGTTCCGCCAGCGGAAACCGTTGGTGAGCAGGACGGTCGCCACCTCAACCCGCGTCACCTGGCCCTGCTGGCCTACCTCGATCACCGGACGATCTTCGACCGCGCGCTCGATGCAGCCGCCTTTCTCGCCTATAGCGCGCCGCTCGAGCTGAACGGCGCCCGGGAGGGGGTGGAAGCACTCCATGAGACCGACGCGAACCGGAAAGCGTTTTCCGACGCGGTCTCCGAATACTTCTCGAAGCGATACCAGGGGCGATACTGCGACATCCGCTGGTTCGCCGAGGATGACAGCATCCGTGTGCTCGTCCTCCATGGGTCGAAAGCGAGCATCAAGAACGTCGAGGAAGACGGTGGGGAAAATACCCTCAAATTCCGCGAGATCACCCAGGACGCGATCCGGTACAACGGGTCAACCGGGAACATCTCGGTCGGTGCCAAGGCGGCGCCCGATGCGAAAAGACTGGTGAAGTTCTTCGCCCGCCATCTTCTCGACGATGAGGAGTTCTTCGAAAACGAGGGCGCCGGCGATCTGTATACCCTGGAACCGATCAACCGCCGCGGCAAGGACTTCAGGTTCAACTCGGGTTGGGATGAGAATGTCACCGACGTCCGCATTCGTGAGATTCAGGTCGACGAGGGGCAGCACATGGTCAACGGCCGCATGCGGTATTCGCCGTGGGCGATGACGGTTCGCGACACCCGGGACGCGCTCCGCCGACTCGATGAACTGGGCGACGGGCTCGACTTCGCAGATCTCCGGATCAACTACATCAAGCTGGAATTCTGGCTCGACATCGACGGGAAGGAAAGCCGCATCACGGTGAAGGTGAAGCCCCCGGGGCTTGCCAGCATGCGCGATCATTCGCATGAGCGGCTCATCATGGAGCATCTGGAGCGCAATGGCATCCGACGCGGTTCTCCGTCTCAGCCGGCTTCTGCTGCAGCAGAGTGACCGCCAGCCTATCCGCACGGTGAACGGCCACGACCTGGCGGATTTTCCGAAACCGGTCGTCCGGCAGTTCATGCGGCAGGGTTTTCTCGTCCAGCATGAGGATCTGGGCGATGGCGGCGGCTGGGTTCTGCATCGCGACGGGGAACGCATCATCGCTGTCGATAGCACGAGCAGCGGTGACCACCGGACCGACGATCCTCTTTCCGTCGAAATCTACGAAATCGACTTCATCGAGATCTGCCGCGCGATCCGGCACAGCGCGGGCATTGGGGGTCCCGACATTTCCATTCTGGGATCGCGGTCGCTGTCCCTGGGTACGTCTGGCAAGGGCGCGCGACGGCGGGAATTCTATGTGATCCGCGCGCTTCCAGTCCCGCGAGCCTTGGAAGTACTGCTTGCCGTGCGCGCTCACGCGACCCCCGGCGGCGTGGTTTCAGTAGTGCTTCCGACGCCGAGAGATCTACCGAACGATTTGTTACGTCGCCTGGACGCCGAGAAGATGACGGTCGTATCCGCATCTGAGCTTCTGACTGCAGCGCCCAGCGAGCCGTTTTCGATCGCGCTGCCGACACTGGGCTCCACCCCCGGTACATCCGAAAAGCCCGGTCGCCTGGCCGTGGACACCGACGGCAAGGTGGCGACGTTCGACGGCGTCGAGTTGACCTTGGCGCCGCGAGAATTCGCGGTTCTGGTCGATTTGGCAAATGAAGCAGCCGACCTCGGTGGGTTCGTTACGCGCGATCGGATTTCGGCGGCGATCCGCGCGGCGAGCGGAAAGGACGAAACCTTCGAAGAGCAGGTCGACAAGGCGATCAACCGCCTGCGGGACGCCTTTCGGAAGGATCCTCGGATCACGGCGGCAGATCGCGGGACGCTGATCGAGACCAAGCCCAAGGTCGGCTACCGCCTGGTGCTTCCTGCGACGGACATCCGGGCGATCTGAGAGGCAAGCCCCCCGGCCGGGAGGTTTTCGGGAGAAATCCGGGAGAGGTTCGAGAGATAAAGCTCCGTCCACGGGGACAGGTTCGGTTCATCAGAAACGATGACCGAGGCCCACCGAAATGCGGATCGAGCTTTCCCCCGACCATGTCGACACCATCATCACCGAAGCGGAGGCCGCCGCAGGGCGCCTGCAGCGCAAACTCGGCCTGCCGGCCTGCGATCGCGAGGATCTCGCGCAGGATCTGCTGATTGACCTCCTCCGGCGCCTGCCGGCCTACGACCCGGCGCGCGGCAGCCTCGGCGCTTTCGCCGGCCTGATCCTGCGCAACCAATCGTCACGGATCGCTTTGCGGATGCGGCGCGAGCGCCGCGCTTGGGGTGGCCCGATGCTTTCGCTCGATGCGCCGATCCGGGAGGACGACACCCGCCCGCTGGCCGAGACCATCGCCGACGATCAGGGTCTCGGTGCGTGGCTGGGCCAGTCCGCGACCGCCATCGAACACACCGAACGCCGATGCGCCATCGAAGGTGCGCTCGGCCAGCTCCCGGAAGACGACCGCCGGCTGTGCGCGGCGCTGTCGACCCGCTCTGTCTCCGCGCTGGTTGCGGACGGGTTCGGCAGTCGCTCGGCGCTGTACCGCCGCCTCGCAGACCTCCGTCACGTTCTCACCGCTCACGGCCTCGGTCCCGCCTGGGACGATCTCGCCTCGGCGTGAGTAGAGGCGAGAGGAGGAGACCATGTTCATGCAGCACACGACCTTCACCACGATCCGCAGGGACCGGCCGCTCAGCGAGATCGAGTTCAGCGCCTGGGTGGCGCAGGCGGTCCCCGGCGACCGGCTGGAATACCACCGCGGCTTCCTGGTGCTCGACACCTTCGCGCTGTTCTCGCACCTCGACGACAACGCGCGGGTGGAGCTCACGCAACTGGCCCGGCGGGCGTTCTGGGCCGCCGAGCAAGGACTCGTCCACCTGGTGCAGGAGCGGCTCGCGCCCGACCGGTTCGCCTACATCGCCGTCGCCCGCCAGAAGCCCAGGGCCGCCGCCGTCTCGCTCTCGAAGCTGCTGCTCGCCGAGCAGGAGGCCGCGTGATGTCCGCCATTCCCCCGATCCCCACTCACGGAGACCCGTTCATGACCTTCCCCGACAACACCCCGCGGCCGGATGATCTCCTGTCGCTCAGCCCCGGCGAGATCGCCGGCCTGCCGGTCGAGCTCCTGGCAATCCTCCAGCGCGAGATCGACGAGCGGCTGAAGAGCGACAAGGACCTGAAGGCGCAGCTCGATGGCGCCCTCGTGGTGCGCTACGCCACCCGGGCGATCGAAGCGCGTCAGGCGCAGGGCAAGGACACCGGCACCGTCCGCTTCGACGACGGCGATTTCACGGTGGTGGCCGATCTGCCGAAGCGGGTCGACTGGGACCAGGCGCGGCTCGCCGCGACGGTCGAACGCATCCGCGCCGCCGGCGACGACCCCGACCAGTATGTCGACGTTTCCTACAAGGTGCCCGAGCGCAAATACGCCGCCTGGCCCGACGGCATCCGTGGCGCGTTCGAGTCCGCGCGCACGGTGCGGGTGGGCGCGCTCAAGGTCGAGCTTCTGGCACAGGAGGGCGCGCAATGAGCCTCCCGATCATTGGCGCCGACGAACGGCTCGCACAGCGCAAGGGGATCAAGGGCGTCATCTTCGGCCGGTCCGGCATCGGCAAGACCAGCCTGCTCTGGACGCTGAACGCCTCGAACACGCTCTTCCTCGATCTCGAGGCCGGCGATCTGGCCGTCGAGGGACTGGAGATCGACACGCTCCGGCCCCGCACCTGGAAGGAATGCCGGGATTTCGCGGTGTTCATCGGCGGCCCGAACCCGGCGCTACGCGACGACCAGCCCTACAGCCAGGCGCATTTCGAGGAGGTCTGCGGGCGCTACGGCGACCCGGCGGTGATCGGCAAGTACGAGACCGTTTTCATCGACTCGATCACCGTGGCGGGGCGGCTCTGCTTCCAGTGGTGCCGCGGGCAGCCCGAGGCCTTCTCCGAGAAGACCGGCAAGCCCGACGTGCGAGGCGCCTATGGTCTCCATGGTCGCGAGATGATCGCCTGGTTGACCCACCTCCAGCACACGCGGGCGAAGAACGTCTGGTTCGTCGGGATCCTCGACGAGAAGCTCGACGACTTCAATCGCAAGGTCTTCCTGCCACAGATCGACGGCTCCAAGACCGGGCTCGAGCTTCCCGGCATCGTCGATCAGGTCATCACCATGGCCGACATCGCCGATGCAGGCGGCCAGCCGCAGCGCGCCTTCGTCTGCCAGACGCTGAACCCCTGGAGCTATCCGGCGAAGGATCGCTCCGGCCGGCTCGACCCGGTCGAAGAGCCCCATCTCGGGCGGCTGATGGAGAAGATCCGCGGACCTGCGATCCCGGCCGAACGCCGGCTGACCTATGCGCCGCCGCAACTGCCCGCGCCGCCGGGCGCGCCTGCACCCGACACCCATTCCGACCCCACCAACTGAAAGGACCCGAGCCATGTCCGGTCTCTGGAACGACTTCAACTCCGCGCAATCGAACACCAACGTGATCCCGAAAGGCACCCTCGCGAAGGTGCGCCTGACGCTCCGCCCCGGCGGCTTCGACGACCCGTCGCAGGGCTGGACGGGCGGCTACGCCAAACGCGCCGCCACCGGCGCGGTCTATCTCGACGCCGAATATACGGTGCTCGAGGGGCCCTATGCCCGGCGCAAGATCTGGTCGCTGATCGGCCTTTACAGCCCGAAGGGCCCGGACTGGGCCAACATGGGCCGCGGCCTGATCCGCGGTATCCTCAACTCGGCGCGCGGCATGTCCGACAAGGACAACTCGCCCGAGGCGCAGGCCCGCCGCCGCATCAACGGCTTCGGCGATCTCGACGGCGTCGAGTTCGTTGCCCGCATCGACATCGGTCAGGACACCAACGGCGAGGACAAGAACGAGATCCGTGCCGCGGTCACGCCCGACCATCGCGACTACGCCGCGCTGATGGGCACAGTCGCGCCGCAGTTCGCCGCCGCACCGGCGCAGGGCCACGCCCCGCAGCAGTCCGCCGCCACCTCCCAGCCCAGCCAGCCCGCGTCCGTCCCCGGCGCCGCCGGTCGGCCGAGCTGGGCGCAGTAAGAGGGAGACCGGCCATGCGCCTGCGCCCCCGCCAGAAGACCTTCGTCGAGCGCAGCGTGGCTGCGCTCGCTTCCCGCGGCAACACGCTGGGCGTGGCGCCCACAGGTGCTGGCAAGACCATCATGCTCTCGGCGGTCACCGGCGAGATGATCGGCGATGGCGCCAAGGCCTGCGTGCTGGCACATCGCGACGAGCTGACGGCGCAGAACCGCGCCAAGTTCCAGCGCGTTGTGCCGGGCGTCGCCACCTCGGTGATCGACGCCACGGAGAAATCCTGGGATGGCCAGGTTGCCTTCGCCATGGTGCCGACGCTGGCGCGGGCTTCGAACCTCGCCGACATGCCGCGCCTCGACCTGCTGGTCGTGGATGAGGCGCACCATGCTGTCGCCGACAGCTATCGCCGCATCATCGACCGGGTGCGCGAGGCGAATCCCGACGCCCGCATCTTCGGGGTCACGGCGACGCCGAACCGGGGCGACAGGAAGGGCCTGCGCGAGGTCTTCGACAATGTCGCCGACCAGGTGCGTCTGGGCGAGTTGATCGCCTCGGGTCACCTCGTGCCGCCGCGCACCTTCGTCATCGACGTGGGGGTGCAGGACGAGCTGCGTTCGGTCCGCAAGACCATGTCGGATTTCGACATGGCGGAGGTGGCGGGCATCATGGACCGCGCTCCGGTCACCGACGAGGTGATCCGGCACTGGAAGGAGAAGGCCGGCGATCGGCAGACCGTGGTGTTCTGCTCCACCGTCGCCCACGCCGAGCATGTCACCGAGGCGTTCCGGGCGGCGGGCGTTTCCGCCGCGCTGATCCATGGCGACCTGGCGGCAGAGACCCGCAAGGCGATCCTCGCGGACTACGCGGCGGGCAGCATCCGCGTTGTCGTCAACGTGGCGGTGCTGACCGAGGGCTGGGACCATCCGCCCACCTCCTGCGTCGTGCTGCTGCGGCCGAGTTCCTACAAGTCCACGATGATCCAGATGGTCGGGCGGGGCCTGCGTACCGTCGATCCCGAGGAACATCCCGGCATCGTCAAGACCGACTGCGTCGTGCTGGACTTCGGCACCTCGAGCCTGATTCACGGCACGCTGGAACAGGATGTCGATCTCGATGGCAAGACCGAGACGGGCGAGGCGCCGACCAAGTTCTGTCCGGCCTGCGCGGCGGAGATTCCGCTGGCCGCCACCGAATGCCCGCTCTGCGGTGAGGCGTTCCCGCGCGAGGACGAAGGTGACGGTGAAGGCGGCGGTGCCGCGCCGCTCTCGGGTTTCATGATGACCGAGATCGACCTGCTGAAGCGGTCAAGCTTCGCGTGGGTCGACCTCTACGGCACGGACGACGCGCTGATGGCCACGGGCTTCGCGGCCTGGGGCGGCATCTTCTGGCTGGACGGGGTCTGGTACGCCATCGGCGGCGCGAAGGGCGAACGCCCCCACCTGTTGGGAGTCGGTGAGCGCACAGTCTGCCTCGCGCAGGCGGACGACTGGCTGAACACCCATGAGACCGACGAGAGCGCCTTCAAGACGCGCTCCTGGCTGCGCCAGCCGCCGTCCGAGAAGCAGCTCCAGTACCTGCCGCCCGAGTGCCGCCATGACTTCGGGCTGACGCGCTACCGCGCCTCGGCGCTGATGACCTTCGGCTTCAACAAGCGCGCCATCCGCCAGCTGATCGACGCGGCCGCCCGGCCCGAACGGAGGGCGGCATGAGACATGGCTTCCTTCACCCCCATCACGGCAGAGGACCGGCGGCGGCTCTGGCATCCGCGCGGGACGCTCTGCGCGGTCTGTGGGCAACCGGCGCATGGCTTTGGCTGGCGCGAGCCGCATCGTTCGAGCCGGCCGCGCCCGCCCTGCTGGTTCTGCTCGATCTCCTGCCAGTCTTTCTGGACGCAGCGAGCACGGGGGCAGGCGCGCATGGTTGACCTGACCGAGGAGGAACGCGCGGCCGTCACCGCCACGATGCAGCGCCTCGCCGCGCTGATGGACGAGATCGGCTGGGCCACGCCGCTCGCCGACCTGACCGAGGCGCAGGCGCGCGCGCTGATAGAGGAGGCCGTCGAGGGCTTCCGCGAGGCCATGTCCGACATCGCCCGGGCCAACGCGCCGGAGGTGCCGTTTTGACAAAGGTCTGCACGAAGTGCGGAGTCGAGAAAGCCGTCTGTGAGTTTGGCCGCCGCCAACTCAGCCCCGACGGTCGGCAGGCTTGGTGCCGCGACTGCCGCCGGGAATACCAGCGCGCCTACGCCCAGAATCACAGGAATCCCGAAAAACACCGGGAAGCGCAGCGCCGCTATCGCGCGCGCCACACCGAGAAGGATCGTGCCCACCGCATCGTCAGGCGTGCCGTCAAGTCATGCCGGATCATCGTGCCGATTTGGTGCCAGCGCTGCCACTGCGTGACCGACCTCGAAGCACATCACCACGATTACTCCAAGCCGCTTGCCGTCGAATGGCTCTGCTCGACCTGCCACGGGCTCGCTCACCGCAGCTACGAGGGAGGCCAGCATGCTGGACTATAATCGCCGACCTACATTCGCCGACCGGGTGAATGCCACTATCGACCGGGCGCTGACCGACGATCAGGCGACGCGGCCACCCCGCGACTACCTCGGCGGCTCTCGCCTCGGCCATGCCTGCGAGCGCGCCTTGCAGTTCGAGTTCACGGCGACGCCGAAGGACGAGGGTCAGGACTTCTCGGGTCAGGCACTCCGCATCTTCGCCATCGGCCATGCGCTCGAGGATCTGGCCGTCGCCTGGCTGCGCGGCGCGGGCTTCGACCTCTACACCCGCAAGGGCAACCGGCCAGATGGCGGCCAGTTCGGGTTCTCCGTCGCGGGCGGGCGCATCCGCGGTCATGTCGACGGCATCATCGCCGCTGGGCCCGAGGGTTTCGGTCTCGCCGTTCCCGCGCTCTGGGAATGCAAGACGATGAACGCGAAGAACTGGCGCGCCTGCGTGAAGGATGGCGTCACGAAGTCGAAGCCGGTCTATGCCGCGCAGATCGCGGTCTATCAGGCTTATATGGAAGGGACGGTCCCCGGCATTTCGGCCGCGCCCGCGCTCTTCACCGCGATCAACAAGGACACCGCCGAGTTGCACCATGAACTGGTGCCCTTCGATGCCGATCTCGCGCAGCGCATGTCCGACCGGGGCGTGCGGATCCTGCAGGCGACCGATGCGGGCGAGTTGCTGCCGCGCGTCGCCACCACGCCCGACTTCTTCGAATGCCGCTTCTGCCCGTGGTCCGCGCGCTGCTGGAGCCTGCCCGCATGACCGACCAGCCCGACGATCCATCCGCGCCCGACGAGGACCCCACGATGCGCGACACCACACCCGCCGATCCCGCGAAGGAGAACATCGTCCATTTCAACCCATGGCGCGACTTCAACGATGCCGTGCCGCAGATCGACGTGTTCGGCGACGAGCCCGATCCCGCGGCGATAACGGCGTTCATGCAGCTCGTCTTCGGGTATTGCGACGGCCTGATCCCGGTCCGCAGTTTCATCGACAAGGGCCAGGGCATGGACGGACGCCCGCACAACATCTGGATCGAGGCGGACGGCACCGCGCCGGAAAAGATGACGACCTTCGCGACATGGGCGTCGCGCGAGGGCGCGGCCGTCTACGTGATCCCCGGCACGGTCGCCGAGCCGGGACAGGCGCGCGCCGCCGAGATCCTGCAGATGCAGACCGTCGTGGTCGATATCGACACCGGCGACATCGCCGCCAAGCGCGCCCATCTCGAACGCCATCTCGGCCCGCCGACCATGGTGGTGGAAAGCGGCGGCGTGACGCCCGAAGGCCAGCACAAGGCCCATGTCTGGTGGCGGCTCACCGAACCCGCCGAGGGCGAGGACATCGCCCGGGTCTGCCGGCTGCGCGGCGAGATCGCGGCCAAGGTCGGCGGCGACATGCACTTTCGCTCGGCGCACCAGCCGATCCGGGTCGCCGGCAGCGTTTACTACAAGAACGGCCTGAAGACGCTGGTGCGGATCGTCAACCTCGACGCGGCCCGCGAGCGCGACCTCGACGAGTTCATCGAGGCCGTGGCCGACATGCCAACTCTCCCGGGCCTGTCCGCGCAGCCCGGCCCGGATCGACCGGAAAAGCCAAAGGTGGACGATGTGCTCGTCACGCCGGTGCGCGACGGCGCTCAGGACGACTGGTCGCGCTTCGAAGGCGCCTCGGCGGCGATCGGGCATTTCGTGCGCATGGTGCATGACGGGCGGTTGTCGAAGGACGAGGGCTGGGAGGGCATCTGCGGCTACAACGCGGCCATGCTGCGCCCGATGTGGCCGGTCGAGCGACTGAAGCAGGAATCCGAACGCCTCTGGGCGCTGCATGTCGAGAAGCATGGGCCGCCCCTGGTCCGGCTCGACAGTGCCGCGCCAGCACCCGACGAGGTGCCGGCCTATTCGCTGGGGGCGCTCATCGACGACGTCTCGCCGATGCCCGAGGACATCATCGCGCCGCGCGTGCTGACCCCGGGCGGCCTCCTGGTGCTCGGTGGCGCCCCCAAGGTGGGCAAGAGCGATCTCCTGATCAGCTGGCTCGTCCACATGGCGGCGGGCGAACCCTTCCTCGGCTTCACGCCGCCGCGGCCGCTGCGGGTGTTCTACCTACAGGCCGAGATCCAGTACCACTACCTGCGCGAACGCTTGAAGCAGATCGTGCTGCCGGCCGACGTCCTGGCCGCCGCGCGCGAGACCTTCGTGGCCACGCCGAAGCTCAGGATGCTGCTCGACAACGAGGGCAGCGTGCGGGTGGCGCGCGCGATCCGCGCGGCCTTTCCGGAGGTGCCGCCCGACATTCTCTGCATCGACCCGATCCGCAACCTCTTCGACGGTGGACCCGAGGGCGGTGGCGAGAACGACAACACCGCGATGATGTTCTTCCTGAAGGAACGGGTCGAGGTGCTGCGCGACCACATCGCCCCCGATTGCGGCGTGATCCTCGTGCACCACACCCGCAAGCTCTCGAAGCACCAGGTCAAGGAAGACCCCTTCCTCGCGCTCTCCGGCGCCAGCGCGCTCAGGGGCTTCTACACCACCGGGTTGCTCCTCCATCGCCCAGACGAGGAGATGCCCGAACGCCGGCTCGAGATCGAACTGCGCAATGGTCCGGCGCTGCCGGCGAAGCTCATCGACAAGGTGGACGGGCAATGGGTCGAGCTGAACCCGTTGAACGAGCGTCTGGTGCGAAAGGAGCTCGGCGCGAAACAGGATGCCGAGCGCGACCGCAAGCGCGACGTGATCCTGTCGATCCTCATCGACGAGGCGGCCGAGGGGCGGCTCTACACCTCGACCCAGTTCCGCGAGGCCTTCGAGAACAAGCGCGGGCTGGGCGGCCAGTTCACCATCCGGGACCGGATCAACGTGCTCGCCACCAAGGGCCACTTCCGCTTCCTGCGCGACGGGCGTCGCTACGACCACCCCGTGGTCCGATCCCGGTTCGGCTACCTCTGCGTCGAGGGCATGACCTTCGGACGCGACGTGATCGACGCCGATACCGGCGAGGTGTTCGAGAGCGCCAAACCGGTCGTGCCGAGCCACTACAAGTCGCCCGCGAACGGGCAGTGCATGGACCTCGAAAACCCCTCGGACTGGTCGGATCGTGAGGTCGAACATGCGTGAAGCCGGCTTGTACGTCCTCTGTTCGACCTCAGGACGAATTTGTACGTCCTCCACCGTTGTTCGTCCTCATCCCAATGAAATCAATGGGTTGATGGATGTCGAGAACGAACATGTCCGTCCTCTTGTACGTCCTCTGTTCGTCCTCGAAACGCGCCTGAAATCAGTAACTTACGCTGGAATGAGGACGAACAATGAAAGCCCCCATACTACGTATGGGGGGCCAACCTGCAGGTTTGGCCCCCATCCATACGTAGAGGGGTTCCCGCGCGCGATCGATCTTCGTCTCGCGTTCCTCACCATCCCGGCAGCACAGGAGACCCCCATGACCGACAGGCATTCCAAAACCGCACGACCGGAGAGCACCCGATCCGGGGGCTTTCCCGGCACGATCCTTGCCCTCGATCTCGGCACCACCACCGGCTGGGCCCTGCGCTCGCCGGAAGGCCTTGTCACCTCTGGCACGCTGTCGCTGAAGCCGAGCCGCTATGACGGAGGCGGCATGCGCTACGTCCGCTTCCGTGCGTGGCTCGACCAACTCGGCCTGGACGCCGGGCCAATTGGGGCGATCCATTTCGAGGAGGTACGTCGCCACGCCGGCACCGACGCGGCGCATGTCTACGGCGGGCTGCTCGCGACTCTGACCGCCTGGGCCGAGACCGCGGGCATCCCGTACCAGGGCGTGCCCGTTGGAACGATCAAGCGCCATGCCACCGGCAAGGGCAATGCGCCGAAGGAAGCGATGATCGCAGCGGCCCGGGCCCGCGGCTTCAGCCCGACCGACGACAACGAGGCCGACGCCATCGCCATCCTGTTCTGGGCGATCGAGACCCGGGGAGGCGTGGCATGACCGGGATGCGGTTCGCGCCCCGGGGCTATGGCGGCCGACGCCGCAGTCCCGACGAGGTCAAACGCGACGGTTGGCAGGAACAGGGCGTGCTCGCGGTATCCGTCGACGACGTCCGCCTGACATGGCCCGAGCGCGAACTGGTCCGCCAGCTCGGGGAGCGGCTCTACGGCAAGCGTGAGGAGGAGTTGCGTCATGGCTGAGTGGACAACCGCGATGGTGCAGGACCGGCTCGAGCTGGCGGCGGACGTGTTCCGCCAACTCCCTTCGGTGAAGCCGCAGGGGTATTTCAACGCCTGGCCCGAGTACTTCCACACCTTCGGCGACAAGGTTGCCCAAGAACCACGGATGCGTCGGCCCCGGCCGGGCCCGCGCGAGATCTCCGAGGCGGAGGAGGCCCTGCTGTGGCTGCGCTGGCTCGAGAAGGACGACGCGCGGATCGTCTGGCTCCGGGCCAACGGCCGGCAGTGGAAGCCGATCTGCTGGGAGCTCGGGATGAGCCGCGCCACGGCAAACCGGCGCTGGCACTATGGCATCGCGGTGATCGTCTGGCGGCTGAACGGGAAACGGGTCCCTGCAAACCGCTCGCAGGAATATCTGATCGCGAAAGCGAAGGGGTAGTTCTTGAGGGCTTTACGCCAACAGGGTGAGGCCACAAGTATTCGAAGATGAACATGGTGTGGATTGGTGCGATGAGCGACGATGATTTTGCGGAAGACTACGAACCTGAGATGCCTCCGAGCTATGAGCCGGCAAAACTCGGGGCAGCGCTCAGGGCACTGACGTTTCTTGGTGACGATCCGTACCTTTCCGTGCAGGCCACCAATGTCGCCATTGTCGATGATTTCCTCGTTCAGCTCGAAACCGACGCCCTCCGAGCCCAGATCCAGGATGACCGCACGCCAATCGATCACCTCGTGTTTTTGTCCGCGCAAACCCAGATGTGGATCTTCGCGATCTACGAGCTTCTGCGCATGTGGCGGCAGCGCGCGACGGATGCGTTGAAACTGCTCGAGACTGGCGGGCTCAAACCCAAGATCGATCATTTGAAATCGAAAACGGGCCCGGCGGATTTCGGCAGTAAGGTCCGTGCGAGGCAACTCGAGTTGCTGAGAGACGATCCGTCTGTCGCCGGCAAACTGCAGGAAGACTTCCGGCGAGTCCATCTGCCGTTCCGCACGATCGAGGCACTGCGCGTCAGCATCGCAAAACACGAGAACGCCAAGCAGCCAAACTCGATTGCCTACATGCCGGGATACGCTCGGCTGGATTATCTGACGGGATCGCTCAAATACGAATTGGGGACCGGCGCCGTGATCTATGGATTTGTTTCCCGCCGTGAAATGGCCGACTCGGTTCGCGCAATCCTCGACGGTGGTGTGCCGTCCCAGGAAGAAATCGACAGCTACGAGCAGGCCATGAAAGAAATTCGGAATGCGCCACCCGTGTTCCCCCAGGAAGGGGATTTCTAGCTCCGAAGCCTGTCAACCCCTTCCGGTCTCGTGAGACATTTTCCCGTGAGACATCGGCGGACGAGACAAATCCGGCGCCGGGGGCTACAACTTGGGCATACTCGCGAGAGGCGTGCGCGGACGAGGGATTGTACGGGTCCTTCCCGGCCACAGGTCTATTCGGGCGGGCTTGGCTCGACGCTTTCCCAGTGACACCCCCGAAACCAGCCGTTTCGTTTCGCTTCGACCGCGATCCTCAATGAACGCTGGGCCTGACGGCCCGCCACACCCCGCCTGAACCAAAACGCCGGTCCGGGGCCATTTCGCTTCGCGGACCTTCGGTTCGTTTTGGCCCGCCCTCCGTTTCGTTTCGCCAGCCACACCCGGAACCCACCGATGGACGTGATCGACCTGCCGCTCGGGCAGATCATTCCCTATGCGCGCAACCCGCGGCGCAACGAGAAGGCCGTGGCTACGGTTGCCGCCTCGATCGCGGAGTTCGGCTGGCGCCAGCCCATCGTCGTCGACGAACAGATGGTGGTGCTGGCCGGGCATACCCGGCTCGAAGCCGCCCGCCAGCTCGGGCTCGAAACCGCGCCGGTGCATATCGCCAAGGGGCTCACCGAGGCGCAGGCGCGCGCGTTCCGGATCATGGACAACCGCTCGAGCGAGAACGCCGAATGGGACAACGCGCTGCTGGGGCTCGAACTCGGGGACCTGCTCGAGGCGGAATTCGACCTCGGGCTCACTGGCTTCAGCGACGAGGAACTCAGCGCCCTGATGAACGGGCTCGCCGACGACGGCACCGGCCCGCAGGAGGGCGAAGACGAGGTGCCCGAGACGCCCAAGATCCCGGTCAGCCGGCCGGGCGATCTCTGGGTGCTGGGCAACCATCGCCTGCTCTGCGGCGACAGCACCGTCTCGACCGATGTCGAGCGGCTGCTCGGGACGGTCAGGCCGCTGCTCATGGTCACCGATCCACCCTATGGGGTCGAGTACGATCCATCCTGGCGCAACCAGGCCGGCGCCGCGAAGACGAAGCGCACCGGCAAGGTGCTGAACGACGACCGGGCCGACTGGCGCGAGGCCTGGGCGCTGTTCCCGGGCGACGTCGCCTATGTCTGGCACGGCGCCCTGCACGCGGCCACCGTCGCCGAAAGCCTGGAAGTGGCCGGCTTCACCATCCGCTCCCAGATCGTCTGGGCCAAGGACCGGCTGGTGCTGAGCCGGGGCGATTACCACTGGCAGCACGAGCCGTGCTGGTACGCGGTGAAGAAGTCCGGCAAGGGCCACTGGGCCGGCGACCGCAAGCAGACCACGCTCTGGCAGATCGCGAACCGAGACCAGGATGCCGACACGGTCCACGGGACGCAGAAGCCGGTGGAGTGCATGCGCCGGCCGATCCTGAACAACTCGAACCCCGGCCAGGCGGTCTACGAGCCCTTCATGGGCTCGGGTACCACGCTGATCGCGGCGGAGACGACTGGGCGGGTCTGCCTCGGGATCGAGCTGAATCCGGCCTATGTCGACGTCTCGGTCCAGCGCTGGCAGCAGTTCACCGGGCAGGAGGCCGTGCTCGATGGGACCGGCGAGAGCTTCGCCGATCTGGCGAACGGCCCTCGCTGAGGCAATGGATGACCTGGCTCTACCTTCCTCCGGACTGGCTGCCGGAGCCGGAGACCTGTTCGGCCTCTCGCTCTGCTCCGGCGTCGGCGGGATCGACCTCGGGCTCACCATCGCATGTCCCGGATATCGAACTGTGGGCCATGTCGAACGGGAAACCTACGCCGCGGCCATTCTCGTGGCCCGGATGGCAGAGGAGGCCCTGGATCGCGCGCCTGTCTGGGACGATGTTGGAACCTTCGACGGTCGCCCGTGGCGCGGCGCGGTGGACATCGTCACTGCGGGCTATCCGTGTCAGCCGTTCTCCGTTGCCGGCAAGCGCCGGGGCGCCGAAGATCCCCGCCACCTCTGGCCGCATATCGCCCGCATCGTCGGCGAGGTCGAGCCGCCCTTCGTCTTCCTCGAGAATGTCGCCCATCATCTCCGCCTCGGCTTCCCCGAAGTCGCCGCAGGACTGGTCGGCATGGGCTACCGCCTTGCGGCAGGCCTCTTCACGGCGGCGGAAGTCGGCGCGCCCCACAGGCGCGAGCGGCTCTTCATCCTCGCCGTCCGCGAAGGAGACGACCTGGCCGACCCCGCGCGCCTGCTCCGGGACAAGGTCGAGCAGAGGGAACCGGACCGAGATTGTGAAACGCTGGCCGACCCCGATGGCGAACGACGGCAACAAGCCGAGCGCGGGCAGCCGCAGGACCGCCGATCTGACGCACACGAGCCGGGCGTGGATGACCCCGACGGCGCGGGATCACAAGGACGGGGCGACGAGCCTCGCGAACACGCCGGTGAACGGGCTGCTTGGCCGCCAGGTCCTGGTGACGCCGGCGGCTGGGCCGAATACCTCCGATTTGCGCCGGACCTTGAACCCGCTGTTCGTCGAGGCGCTGATGGGCTGGCCCACCGGGTGGACCGGCTTCGGCTCTGTGGCAACGGAGTGGTCCCGCTGGTTGCCGCGCATGCGCTGCGAACTCTCGCGGTTGAATTGCTGGTCGATGGATGAGCCGGTCGAATGAAGCAGACGCGCCTGATGTCGCTCGTCGAGGCCGTCGCCAATGTCGCCGTCGGCTACGGTGTCGCGGTGGTCACGCAGATCCTGATCTTCCCGATGTTCGGGCTGCACACGACGCTGGCGCAGAACCTGAAAATGGGCGCGCTGTTCACGGCCGTCAGCATCGCGCGGTCGTTCGTCCTGCGGCGGCTGTTCCATCGCGCGGTCGTTCGTCCTGCGGCGGCTGTTCGAAGCGATCAGGGTCTGGGGTTAGGAAAACCGGGTCTACGAGACTGGAACACCCCGCCGAATTGCCGCTTGCTCCAGTCGAGGCCTCGTGCTGTCCGACATGGGAGTGACCATGTAGCCTGTGGTCACGTCACCCAGCATGGCGGATGAGGCGGTGGGCGCGGCCCGCCATATCAGACCGATCAGCGCACAGAGCGCTGCGTCCAGCTTGTCTTGGTCGGACTTTCGCGGCCGGGGAAGAAAGCGCATCTCACGCGCCCAATCGGAAAGCCCTCGCACGCCGAACGCGTCCGCGGATGTCTGAACAACCTGCGTGACGGAACGCCAGTCTTCAGGGCGGAATTTCTTCCGGTTCTGCGGGTTGTATTTCGGGGCGCCGAGCCGCTGGGCGAAACGATCCTCCAAGGCAGGTAGCGCAAGCGCCGGGAACACCTCGATCAGATAGTGACCGGCCCGTGCTGCGCGTGCTTCTGCGGGATCCTCCGCAGCCCGAAGCTCGGACAGAAAAGACCAGATCGGCGCATTGTCACAGAACATGCCGATCTTGCTGCGGTTGGCAGGTTGAACCCCGCCGCCAACAAATGAGACAAGTGCCGCAGCAACCTTGTCGACAGGGCGGCTTCCGGCGGTATTGGGCACGACCGTTGGCTGATCAAGCGCAACAAGGCTGCAAGCGAAGTTCTGGCGCAGGTCTTCAATGAAGGTAAGGGCGCCGGCAAAGGAAACCAGCCGGGGTTCATGAAACTCGACCCGGCCGCGATCACCGAAGGAAATGGCACAGATGGATCCCGGTGCCTTGGGGGCATCAGTCCATGCTGAGTCGAAGCCAAAAATGACAGTGCTGCTTTGCGGGTTCACAAAATCCATGTCGTCCTCCGCAAAGCAGCATAACCAAAGGTTGACGTGGGTACAGGTGCTCAGTTGGCCAGCCGGTAGACCCGGCCGCGGCCCTCGACCTTCTCGGAAGCCACTTCGAGCCCGAGCTTCTTCTTGAGCGCGCCGGCGAAGGCGCCGCGCACGGTGTGCGGTTGCCACCCGGTGGCGACGACGATCTCATCGATGGTGGCGCCGGTGTCAGTGCGGAGCATCTCGATCATCCGGGCCTGCTTGGTCCCCTCGCGCGGGGTGCGCACCTTCGGGGCTGGGGCCGTCTCGGCCACCTCATCGTTCCCCTCCGGCCCGCGTCCGATGGCGGCGAGACCGGCGTCGGTGACGTTGAGGAGGATGGCGCGGCCGTCCTCGTCGTTGCGCCAGATCCGGTTCATCGCTGGATCGGCCGTCGCGCGGTCGTCCGTCACGGTCTCGGCGATCAGCCCGCGCGAGAGGAGCGCGCCGACCACCTTGGTGGCGGCGCCGCCGCGCAGCGAGCCGGGGAGCGGCAGGAGGTTGCGGTCGTCGCGATCGGCGGCGGTGAGGATCTGGATCTGGGTGTCGGTGAGTTTGGTCATGGGGTCGTCTCCGTGTTCGGGGCCGCGACCGTCGCGACCCTCCTACGACCCCGAGCCGCGCAGGGGCGCAGCGGGAGTTCGGGCGATGCCGGAGGTCACTCGGCGTCTTCGCCTTCGCCGAAGGCGCTGTCGGTGATGCGCTTCAGGAGGTCCGCGTAGTGCTCGAGGCTGCCGACCACCGCCCAGCCGATCTCGTCGGGGTGGGCGTTGAAATGGTCGTCGCTGAGCGCCTGCAGTCGGGCGAGCATCGTGTCGATCTCGGCTTTCTTCGCGATGAAGGCGCTGAGGGCCGCTTCCTTGTTGCGGCGGGCTTTCTCGGCGCGGAGCTCGTGGCGGGGCGTGGTGATCGGGTTCAGGTGGGCGGCGGTCATCGTCGTGCTCCTCAGTTCTTCCGGTCGATCAGGGCGAGGATCGCGCAGGCCATGCCGCCGAGGTACTCGCCGCGGCGGAACACGATCTCGTCGATCTCGGTCGCGCGGTCGATCGCCGGGTCGACGCAGAGGTCGTCGGCCATGTGCGGCAGGAGGCGGCGGGCTTCGGCGTTGTAGAGTTCGGCGAGGGTCATGGCGGGCTCCTTCGGGTGCGTCGTTTCGTTGGATTGAGCTTCGCTCTGTCGCGCCGCTCTATCCAGTATAATCGTAGCAATTTCAGTGCTTTGATCGGCGCAAAAGGATCATCTCGTGTCATCGGCCAGCCAGCCCATCGGGGTGATCGCGAAGCTCCTCGATCTCTCCGAGCGACGGGTGCAGCAGCTGAGCCGCGAGGGGGTGATCCCGAAGGCGACGCGCGGCCAGTACGACCTGATCGGCTCGGTTCGCGGCTACGTGCGCTACCTGCGCGACCAGGCGGCCAAGGCGCAGGACGGCGCCCCGGACTACGCGGCGGAACGGGCCCGGTTCATCCGGGCGCGGGCCGATCTCGCCGAGATGGAGGCCGAGGAGAAGCGCGGCAGCGTGATCGCGGCGGAGGATGTGGAGGCGGCCTGGATTGCCGTGCTGGCGCTCCTGCGCACGCGGCTTCTGGCGTTGCCCGACAGGTTAGCGCCGCAGGTGCATGAACAGTCAACAGTCGGAGACACCCGGAACCTGATCCGTGCCGCCATCCGCGAGGTGCTCGATGATCTCGCGCAGCCAGATGTCCAGCTCGAAGCCGACCTTGAGCTTGAAGGGATCCCCGATCCTCAAGCGGACGGTGAAGAAGGCGCTGGCGGTTCTGCGTCCTCCGCCGGAACTGACGATCAGCGACTGGGCAGATCAGAACCGCCGGCTGAGCTCTGAGGCCAGCGCCGAACCCGGCCAGTGGCGCACGAGCCGCGCCGAGTATCAGCGCGGCATCATGGACACGATCTCGGATGCGACCGTGGAAACGGTCGTGATCATGTCGTCCAGTCAAATTGGAAAATCCGAGTCGCTCTTGAATATGGTCGGCTACCACATCGACCAGGACCCGGCGCCGATCATGGTGGTGATGCCGACCGAGCGGGACGCCGAGACCTGGTCGAAGGACCGGTTCTCGCCGATGGCGCGCGACACGCCGTGCCTCACCGGCAAGATCGCCGACCCGAAGTCGCGCGATGGCAACAACAAGATCCTGCACAAGCGCTTCCCGGGCGGGCATCTGACCATCGTCGGGGCGAATGCGCCCTCGGGGCTCGCGAGCCGGCCGATCCGGCTCCTGCTCTGCGACGAGGTCGACCGCTACCCGTTCAGCGCCGGCGCCGAGGGCGATCCGGTGAACCTCGCGAAGAAGCGGACGGTCACCTTCTGGAACCGCAAGATCGTGCTGGTCTCGACGCCCACGAACCGAGGCGCGAGCCGGATCGAGACGGCCTTCGAGGAGAGCGACCAGCGGCACTTCCAGGTGCCGTGCCCGGACTGTGGCACCGAGCAGGTGCTGAGCTGGGCCCAGGTGAAATGGGACAAGGCGCCGGACGGGACGCACCGGCCCGGGACAGCCCGGTATCGATGCGTCGAATGTGACTCGGTCTGGTCGGACGAGGCGCGGTGGGCGGCGATCGGCAAGGGGCGGTGGGAAGCGAGCGCGCCCTTCGCCGGCATCGCCGGGTTCCACCTCAACGAGATCTACTCGCCCTGGGTCCGGCTCGAGGCGATGGTGCGCGCCTTCCTCTCGGCGCGGGCGGGCGGCGACGAGGCCATGAAGACCTTTGTGAACACCTCGCTTGGCGAGACCTGGGTCGAGACCGGCGAGGCGCCGGACTGGCAGAGGCTGAGCGGACAGCGGGAGGACTGGCCGGCGGGAACGGTACCAGAGAGGGGGTTGTTCCTCACCGCCGGCGCCGACGTGCAGAAAGACCGGATCGAGGTCGACGTCTGGGCCTGGGGCCGGGGGCTCGAGAGCTGGCTCGTCGAGCATGCGGTGATCGAGGGCGGGCCCGGCGATCCTGCCTGCTGGCAACGGCTCACCGATCTGCTCGGGCGGAGCTGGACCCACGCAAACGGCGTGCCGATGAGTATCGCGCGTCTCGCCATCGACACCGGCTACGAGACCTCCGCCGTCTATGCCTGGGCGCGGCAGGTGGGGTTTGCCCAGGTCGCGCCGGTCAAGGGCGTCGAGGGGTTCAACCGGTCAGCACCGGTGACGGGGCCGACCTATGTCGACGCTACCGTCGCGGGCAAGCGGCTTCGCCGGGGCGCGCGGCTCTGGACCGTGGCGACCTCGACCTTCAAGGCCGAGACCTACCGGTTCCTCCGGCAGGAGCGGCCGACGGCGGAAGAAGTGGAGGCCGGCGCGGCGTTCCCGCCCGGGACGATCCACCTGCCGGGCTGGACCGACAGCGAATGGCTGAAGCAGCTCACCGCCGAGCAGCTGGTGACGGTCCGCACGAGGCGGGGCTTTGCGAAGCTCGAATGGCAGAAGCTGAGGGAGCGCAACGAGGCGCTCGACACCCGGGTCTATGCCCGCGCCGCCGTCTGGATCGCCGGGGCCGACCGCTGGTCGGAGGCGCAATGGGCGGAGCTGGAACGACAGGTTGCGGCGCCGGCGCGCGTGGACGCGACCGGCACATCACCCGCGCGGGCCGCACGACCCGCATCGCGCAGGTGCGCAGTGCGCTCGAATTACATGGGGTAGTTCAACCCCCTGCACTCAAAGCGGAGGCTTGTTCAACTTCTTCAAATTGCAGGGCCAACACATGATGCGAGCGTTTGAATCGTCGTTCGTTCCGCCGTGCTGTGGCGAAACATGATGGTCGAAATGCCAAGGCGTGTTGGGATGCTGTTTGTGAGGGGGAACTTCGTCCCAACGCGTTCCGCACTCTGGGCATTTGTCCGGGTTCGCTGCAATCAGAGCCTTTGTTACTGCGACGGAAAAGGCGCCTCCAGATTCCTTCTTTCGCTTCGCGTAGGCGCGGCTCCTTTCGCGTTGGCACACAAGACAGCGATTGTGGCTGTTCCAGGCAGTCACACGTTGGCACTTCGTACAGAATTTCTGCGGGCGTTCGCTATGTGGGATCGGCATGCGTGTTCTTTCAGCATCGGGTCGATCAAATATGTCGAGTGGAAATGGTTCTAAAGTCAAGCAGTTGATCGGAATGACCTTTGTTGGGCGCAGCAGGTAGATGGCAACAGTCTCGGAACTCCAACTTCGTCGCGAGGCCCTGACCGCAGCGCGGTCCTCTGGCGTGGCGCGGGTGAGCTATGACGGCAAGAGCGTGGACTACCGCAGCCTCGCCGAGATCGACCGGGCCATCGAGGCCCTCGACCGCGAGATCGCGGCCGCCGAGGGGCGGCGCGTGATCCGGCACCTGCGGGTGACCACGGACAAGGGCCTCTGACATGGGGCTGCTCGACGCCTTCCGCCGCCGGTCTCCCGGCGGCGCGGCTGCCGTGCGTGCCCGCCTTGAAGGGGCGATGGCGAAGCGGCGGCTCCGGGGCTGGAACCCGCCCTTGGAGAACATCAACGCGCTGGTCGCCTCGGGCGGCCCGCGTCTGCTCGCCCGCTCGCGGGAACTGGTGGTCACCAACGGCTATGCCGCCAATGCCTGCGAGGCCTTCGCGGCGAACCTTGTTGGCGACGGCATCAAGCCGTCCTCGCTCGTCGAAGACGGAGACCTGCGCGACCGGATCCAGCGGCTCTGGCTCGCCTGGACCGACGAGGCGGACGCCGACGGGCTCACCGACTTCTACGGGCTGCAGGCGATGGTCGCGCGCGAGATGTTCGTGGCCGGCGAGTGCTTCGTCCGGCTGCGGCCGCGCCGGGCCGAGGACGGGCTGCGCGTGCCGTTGCAGGTGCAGCTCCTGCAATCCGAGATGCTGCCCTTCGATCGCACCGGGAAGACGGCGAACGGCAACCGCATCCGCTGCGGCATCGAGTTCGATGCAATCGGCCGGCGCGTCGCCTACCACTTCCGCCGCCGCCACCCGGGCGACAGCACCGACCACGGCGATGTCCTCCCCGAGACGGTGCGGGTGCCGGCCGAGGACGTGCTGCACGTGTTCCGCCCCATCGACGCCGGCCAGCTCCGCGGGCTGCCGCATGTCACCCCGGCGATGGTGCGGCTCTTTCTGCTCGACCAATACGACGACGCCGAGCTCGACCGGAAGAAGACCGCGGCGATGTTCGCGGGGTTCATCACCAAGACCGCGCCCGAGGAACAGCTGATGGGCGAAGTCGCGCCCGGCGAGGACGGCACCGGGATCGCCAGCCTCGAGCCCGGCACGCTGCAGGTGCTGTTGCCGGGCGAGGACGTGAAGTTCTCGACGCCGGCCGACGTGGGCGGCGGCTACGAGGCGTTCCAGTACCGCACGCTCCTCAACATCGCCGCCTCGGTCGGGCTGCCCTATCACCTGGTGACCGGCGACGTGCGCCAGGCGAACTACTCGTCCCTGCGCGCCGAGCTCGTCGAGTTCCGCCGCCGGGCGAGCCAGCTGCAGCACGGCGTCATCGCCTTCCAGCTCTGCCGGCCGGTCTGGCGACGCTGGCTGGAAGCCGCGGTGCTGGCGGGCGAACTGGAACCGGGCGACCTCGCGGGCGCGCTCGCGGTGCAGTGGATCCCGCCGCGCTGGGACTGGGTCGATCCGCTGAAGGACATCCAGGCGCAGCTCCTCGCCATCGAGGCGGGGCTCTTGTCACGCCGCAAGGCGGTCGAGGCCACCGGCTACGATATCGAGGAGCTCGACCGCGAGAACGCCGCCGACCGCGACCGGGCTGAGGCGCTCGGTCTCGCCTACCGCGCGAGCCCCGGCGAGACCCAAGGCGCGCGGGCCACGCCGAACCCGCCGGCTGACAGCAACACCGATCCATCCGGACAGGAGTGAGACATGAAGAGCTGGTACAGCATCCGGGCCTTTGATGTGGGCGCGGAGCTTTCGATCTACGACGAGATCGGCGCCTACGGGGTGAGCGCGAAGGACTTCATCGCCGAGCTGGGCGCGCTGCCCGCCGCGACCCCGATCGAGCTCAGGCTCAACAGCCCGGGCGGGTCGGTGTTCGACGCGGTGGCGATCTACAACGCGCTGAAGCGCCACGCCGGCACGGTCACCGTGACCATCGACGGCATCGCCGCCTCGGCCGCCTCCTACCTGGCGATGGCGGGCGACGCGGTGGTGATGCCGGAGAACGCCTTCCTGATGATCCACGACCCCTCAGGGCTGGCGATCGGTACCGCCGCCGACATGCGCGCGATGGCCGAGGCGCTCGACAAGATTGGCGCGAGTCTCGTGCGCGGCTACGCGGCGAAGTCCGGCAAGCCCGAGGAGGAGATCGCCACGCTGATGTCGGCCGAGACCTGGTTCGACGCGGCCGAGGCCCTGGCGGCGGGCTTCGCCGACCGGCTGGCCGAGCCGGTACGCATCGCTGCCCACTTCGACATCGGACGCTTCCGCAACGCGCCGCCGGATCTGGTCGAGGTGGTGGAAGACACCGACGAAGAGATCGACGCGCCCGAGACCGGCGACGAGCCCAACGAGGGTGAGGGGGACCCTTCAGAGGCTGAGGGTGGCGAGGACGTAGCAAACGACGCCCTCGACGAGCCTGTGCCGACTGCAACCGACGACCCGCCCCCCGGTGGCCCCGCCGACCCGCCGTCGGCAGCACCGGACGCCGCCGCGATCCGCGCCGAGGCGATGGCCCATGCGAAGGCGGTCGTCGATCTCTGCCGCCTCGCCGGCCAGCCGCAGAAGGCCGCGGGCTTCCTCGAGGCCGAGGCAAACCTCGACGCGGTGCGCAAAGCGCTGATCGAGGCCCGCGCCACTGCCGATCCCGACATCGCCGCCACCCATCCCCAGCCCGGGCCCGGTCCCGCGGCCCGGCCCTGGGGCGAGGTGATCGCCCGCACCTTCAAGCGCAAAGGACACTGACATGACCACGCTCACCGAGACCACCCATCCCGGCGGCTTCCTCGTCTGGGAGGCATTCCGCGACTACACCCGCGAGACCGTCACCGTCGCGGCCGGCGCACTCGACCCCGGCACCGTGCTGGGCAAGATCACCGCCTCCGGCAAATACGCCGCCCACGATCCGGCCGCCACCGACGGCACCGAGACCGCCATCGCCGTGCTCTGGGGCAGGGCCGACGCCTCCGCCGGCGACGTTGCTGCTGTCGCGCTCATTCGCGGCCCGGCCATCGTCAACCGCCACGACCTCGTCTTCACCGGCACTCCGACCGAGCCCGAGATCGCCGCCGCTCATGCGGCGCTTCTCGCCGCCGGCATCCTCGTCCGCTGACCTTCTTCCCGATCTGAAAGGACCCGACCATGGCCACCATGGACATCTTCGAGGCCGATGCCTTCTCGGTCATCGAGCTCACCCGCGCGCTCGAGAACATCCCGTTCAAGCCGGCGCTGCTTTCCGGCTCCGGCCTGTTCAGCCCCCGCGGTGTGCGTGCCCGCACCGTGGTGATCGAGAGCCGCGACGGCACGCTGTCGCTCATTCCGTTCTCCGAGCGCGGCTCGGCCTACGAGCAGCAGGTGCCTGAGCGGCGCGACATGCGCGCCTTCGTCTGCCGCCAGTTCAAGAAGCAGGACGTGCTCTGGGCCTCCGAGATCCAGTCGGTGCGCGACTTCGGCTCCGAGAGCGCCACCCAGCAGGTGCAAACCGAGGTGGCCCACCGGCTGCGCCGTCTCCGCCAGGACGCCGAGGCGACCTTCGAGTACCACTTCCTGAACGGTATCCAGGGCCTCGTGAAAGACCCCAAGGACGGCGCCACGGTGATCGACTACGCCGCCGAGTTCGGCATCACCCCCGCGGCCGAGATCGACTTCGACCTCGACAACGCGAGCCCGGCCTCGGGGGCGCTGCGCAAGCGCTGCCAGGCGCTGATCGAGAGTGTCGAGGAAAGTCTCGGCGGTCTCTCCGCCGGCGCGGTGCAGGTGCGTGCCGAATGCGGTTCGGCCTTCTTCGCCGATCTCGTCGCCCACAAGGAGGTGCGCGAGACCTATCTCAACACCGCCGCGGCGGCCGACCTGCGCGGCCGGGTCGCCGACGAGGTGAGCTTCGGCGGCATCGCCTTCCGCCGCTACCGGGGCAGCTCCGCCTTCGGCGTGCCGGCCGACAAGGCGTACTTCTACCCCGAAGGCGTCGAGGGCCTGTTCGAGATCTACCATGCGCCGGCCGACACCTTCGAGACGGTCAACACTCTTGGCCTGCCGCTCTACGCCCGCACCATCCCCGACCGCGATCGCGACGAGTGGGTGCGGCTCGAGATCGAGAGCAATCCCCTTCCGATCTGCACCCGGCCGCAGGTTCTGCGCACTGGCAAGCGGACCTGATGACTGCCTTCGCCGCCGCGCTCGACGCGCTGTTCGCAGACGCGCATCTCGCGCGCGAGGTGGTCTACACTGCCGAGGGCGGCGCGCCGTCTCTGGTGCGGGCGATCCTGCGCCGGCCCGACGACGTCACCAGCTTCGGCGAGGTGCGGCTCTGGTCGGAGACCACCCGGCTCGATCTGCGCGTGGCCGAGGTGCCGGTGCCGCGGCCAGGCGATCGGGTGGAGATCGACGGCGAGGCTTTCCTCGTTCAGGGCGAGCCGGTGCTCGATCGCGAGCGGCTGATCTGGACTGTCAACCTGAGGCCCGCGTGAAACTGAAGCTCGACGTTCACCCGGACATCGTCGCGATGATGAAGGCGGAGGTTGCGGCCGGCGAGAAGGCGGTGAGCGCCGCGATGCGCGAGGCCGGCACCGGCCTCAAGACCGCCTGGCGCACCCAGATCGCCGGGGCCGATCTCGGTCAGCGGCTCGCGAACTCGATCCGGTCGGAGCAATACCCGAAATCCCGGCCCAGTCTCAACGCCGCGGCGCTGGTCTGGTCCAAGGCCCCGGTGATCGTCGGTGCCCACGACACCGGCCCGCTGATCCGCTCGAAGGACGGGTTCTGGCTGGCGATCCCGACGGCGGCCGCCGGCAAGTCGCTCCGCGGCGGCCGGATCACCCCCGGCGAATGGGAACGCCGCACCGGCCTGCGCCTGCGGTTCATCTACCGCCGTTCGGGCCCGAGCCTGCTGGTCGCGGAGGGGCGGCTGAATACAAAGGGTCGCGCGGTGGCGTCACGCGCGAAGACCGGCCGGGGAAAGGTCACCGCGCCGATCTTCCTGCTGGTAGCGCAGGTCAAGCTGCCAAAGCGGCTGGACCTCGACCGCGACGCCGCCCGCGCGCTCGACAGCGTGCCGGGACTGATCGTGGCGAACTGGGTGGAGGAGAGGATCGGGTAGTAGAGACACGCGTGTCAAAGCGCCAACGCGAATTCCAGATCCTCGTGTTCAAACGCCGGGGCCATCCGGTCGATTTCTGCAGATGGTGCATGTCGGCGCGCGGCATATGTGCGCCATGCCCGAGTCACCGCAGCGCACTCCTTGATGATCTGATCTCCATCGGTTGGGCGCAAGAAGTACTCGGCCACGTCACGCAATAGCTGAAGCGATGCAGTCGCGTCGTCAAAGTCGATCCGTGTCTTCAGGATGCGTGGCGCGTCTGCGACCGGGTTCAGGTCGTAACAGGGGCTTAGCTTCCATCCGCGTCGCCCGGTCCAAAGAAAGCCGTGATTGCGCAGATGATCGTCGGTATTGCTGATCAGAATGCTGAACGCGATCCGTCGAAACAGCTCCACCCGATCACGCACCGGGTCGGCACCATGGTCGGTGATTGCATCGACGATTTCCAGATAGCTTCCGTTGTCATCGCCATCCTCATGTTCGGTCATCGCCATTGCGCTGATGAAAGGAATTCGCTGGTTGTCGATGCGGTCGAAACGGCGGGTGATGAAGATCGGGCCATGCTGGCTAGGCGCGAGATCGTGTTCGATCGTTTTGATGCCGCACTCGCGTGCCATGTCGAGAGCGATGGCTTCCCAGCGCGACATTGAATAGCGGTCCGTTTCTTTGGGAAACTTCGCAATGGACAGATGACCGTGCTGGTCGAAGACCGACGCCTTGGGGCGTGCACCGCCCAGTGACGATCCCGGAGCGAAGATCAGAAGGAGGTCCTCATCGGTTTCGTCTCCGCGCAGGATCCTTTGCGACGCAAGGAGAAGGTCGCCGAGGGCAACAGTCGTCGGTACGCCACGTGCTTGCGGCGCCTGGAACTCCTCTTCACCGACGAGGCGAAATCGCAGGGCGCCCAACCTCGTCTGATCGGAGACGCCGAGCAGATAGTCAGACTCGTGTAGGGTTCTGACTGGCCGGCCCTCGCGTTCGGCGGCCCGGCGTTCGGCCCGGCGCATGAGTTCGCGTCCCCAAGTGTCGGGGGCGCTGTCACCCAGTGTTCCGAACATCTCCTTGTTCGCGGGGGTGGAGATTGGCCCCCGCACGAGCGGTAGCGTCGGGTCGAATTGAAAGGCTTCCGGTGCGGCCAGCCAATCCGGATCATGTTCATAGGTCACACGTTCCCGGCGCGCTCCCGCATACCGTCGGAGGAGTCCGACGCGGCGCAGTTCGCCATAGGCGTCGAGGAAGACTTCAATATCACTCATGGACGGCGAACCCGTTTGGGAAGCTGATCGGTGCTGAGCTGGTCGCCCAGCTCGTCCTCAATCTCGGCAAACCCCTTGAGCAGGCCAAGCGCTTGCAGCACCAGCATGTAGGAGCCGATCCGCACGTTGGGATCGCCACGCTCGATGCGGTAGAGTGTACTGCGAGTGGTCCCGGCCCGCTCCGCGACGAGCTCCATCGGCATGCGTCGAAGCACGCGCGCTTCCTTGAGGCGCGCACCCAACGCTCTTAATTCCCGCTTCACAGCGGGCGTGGTATTTAGAGTCGGAGCCGGCATTTCGTATCACTCATGATCCGTTATGGCGGTTTGTGTATTACAGGTAATACAAAAATGCAAGAACCACATTGATTGCGATAGTGCCGGGTGAACGGCTTCCCCAACTCCTGACGGAAACGCGGCGACTACGACACGACTGAAAATCCAAGACCATGCCCACCCCACGCGAAACCATCCTGCAGGCCCTCCACGCCCGCCTCTCGACGCTGCCCGCCACCGCCCTGCGCGGCGAGGCGCTGCCCGAACGCGTGCCGGCGGCCGGGCTCCTGATCCTGCGTGATGGCGAGCCGGGGGAGCCCGAGGTCACGCTCTCGCCTCTGCGCTACCATTACCAGCACCGCGCAGAGATCGAGGCGGTGGTCGAAGGCGCCGCCCGTGACGCCACCTTCGACACGCTGACCGCCAGCATCGGCGCAGCACTTGCCACCGACCGCACGCTGGGCGGGCTCTGTGACTGGGTCGAGGCGGAAGCGCCGCGGCCGGTCGATCTGCCGGTCGAAGGCGCAGCGAGCCTCAAGGCCGCCGTGATCCCGGTCGTGCTGCACTATTCCACGGCCGATCCGCTGGCCTGACCCAACCGACCACAGGAGAAGACGATGGCACGAGCCCAGGGGGCGCGGGCGCAGATGGCGCTTGCGTTCGAGACGACCTATGGAACGCCGCCTGCAAGCGGCTTCACGCGGATGCCCTTCGCCAGCACCTCGCTTGGCGCCGAGCAGCCGCTTCTGAACTCGGAACTTCTGGGTTACGGCCGCGATCCGCTGGCGCCGATCAAGGATGCGGTGACGGCCGACGGCGATGTCGTCGTGCCGCTCGACGCGGAAGCCTTCGGTTTCTGGCTGAAAGCGGCGTTCGGTGCCCCAACCACCACCGGCACCGGCCCTTGGACGCACGAATTCCGGTCCGGCGCCTGGACGCTGCCGAGCCTCGCGGTCGAGACCGGCATGCCCGAGGTGCCGCGCTACGCGATGTACACCGGCTGCGTGGTCGACCAGCTCAGCTGGCAGATGCAGCGCTCGGGGCTGCTGACATCGACCGCCCGGCTGGTGGCGCAGGGCGAAACGGTGGGCACGACCACGAGCGCCGGCACGCCCGCCGCGCTGGAGCTGAAGAGGTTCGGCCATTTCAACGGGTCGATCACCCGGAACGGCTCGGCCCTCGGCAACGTAGTGTCTGCCGACATCACCTATGCCAACAACCTCGACCGGATCGAGACCATCCGTTCGGACGGCCGCATCGACGGCGCGGACCCTTCCATCGCCGCGCTGACGGGCTCCATCGAGGTGCGTTTCGCCGACAGCACGCTGGTGACGCAGGCGATCAACGGCGATCCCTGCGAGCTCGAGTTCGCCTACGTTCTGCCCTCGGGCGAGAGCTTCACGTTCACCGTGCATGCCGTCTACCTGCCGCGCCCCCGGATCGAGATTTCCGGGCCGCAGGGCATGCAGGCGACCTTCGACTGGCAGGCCGCGCGCGACAGCGTCGTCGGCCGGATGTGCACGGCAACCCTGATCAACGACATCGAGGTGTACTGAGAATGCTGACGCTCGACCTGACGAACGCGCCGCGCTGGCACGATCTCGCTCCCGGTGTGCGCGTGCAACTGCGCCCGCTGACCACCGCGCTGATGGTGGCGACGCGCAGCGATCCCGCCGTCGAGGCGGTGCCCGAGGAGGCTTCCGACGAGGAACGCGCGGTCGCCTTCGCCAAGGCGCTCGCGCGTCGGGCGGTGCTCGCCTGGGAGGGCATCGGCGACGCCGACGGCAATCCCATCGATCCCAGCCCCGAGGCTATCGACGCGCTGCTCGACATCTGGCCGATCTTCGAGGCGTTTCAACTGACCTACGTTTCGAAGGGTCTGCTGCTGGAACAGGAAAAAAACGTCTCCGCGCTCTCGCCGAATGGTCCTTCGGCGGGGGCGAGCGCTACTGCGAGGGTTGCGAACCCTGCGACACCTGCGGGCAAGCCTGCCCGGACTGCCCCGCGCGGCTGAACCGGCCGCTCACCCATGAAGGTTGGCAGGTTTGGGACCTGGTCGGCCGCCTCGGCGGCCAACTCAGGGTGCTGCCCGGCGCCGTGATCGGCTGGGACCTGACCGCGGCGCTGGCGCTCGCGGGTGCCCTCGGCGTGCCGCCCGTCGCGGCGGCCGAACTGCTGCCGGTCGTCGAGGCGGCGATGGTCCTGAAGCTCAACGAACAGATGGAACATTCCGATGGCTGAGAAGCGCGTCTCCGTCCGGCTTGCCGCGATCGGCGGCAAGGAGGTGCGTGCCGAGCTCGAGGGCGTGGGTACGGCCGGGGCGAAGGGCTTCGGCCGGCTCTCCCGCGAGATGGAGGCGGCGAATGCCCGCCTCGCGGGCTTCGCGCGCCGGGTAAAGGTAGCGGCCGCCGCCGCTGTCGCCGCAGCCGCCGCCGCTGGCGTCGCCATGGTGCGCTCGGGGCTCCAGACCGTCGACGCGCAGGCGAAGCTCGCCCAGTCGCTCGGCACGACCGTGGCCTCGATCCAGACGCTGGAGCGCGCCGGCGACCTCGCGGGCGTTTCGCTCGGCGAGATCGAGCAGGCTACCCAGCAGCTCACCCGGCGGCTCAGCCAGGCCGCGTCCGGCGCCGGGCCCGCGGTCGACGCGCTCGAGCGCCTGCAGCTCACTGCCGAGGAGCTGCAGCGCCTGCCGCTCGACGAACGTCTCGCCCTCCTGCAGGACCGCCTCGCGACCCTGGTGCCGGAGGCGGAGCGCGCGGCTCTGGCCTCGAAGCTCTTCGGCGACCGCGCTTCGCTCGTGTTCACCCGCATCGACACCGCGACGCTGCGCCAGGCAACGGAGGACGTGCAGGCTTTCGGCGTGGTGGTCTCCGAGGCAGACGCCGACCAGATCGAGCGGACCAACGACGCGATCTCGCGGCTCGGGCTCGTCTGGCGGGGCTTGTCGAACCAGCTCGCGGTCGCCGCAGCCCCGGCGCTGGAAGCCGTGGCCGATGCGATGGCGGCGGTTGCGAACCGCACTGGTCCCCTCGGGCAGGCGATCAGTCTCTTGTTCAACGAGATCGGCCGCCTCGCCGCCTACGCGACCACCTTCGCCGCATTCCTCGCCGGGCGCTGGGTCGCTGGCATGGCGGTGGCCGTGCTCTCGGTGCGGGGCCTCGCCACGGCACTCGTCCTGCTCCGCGGCGCGCTCATTCGCACCGGGATCGGTGCCCTCATCGTCGGGGCGGGGGAACTCTTCTACCAGTTCTCTCGCCTCGCCGAGCACGTGGGCGGGGTTGGGGAAGCGTTCCGGATGCTGGGCGACCTTGCCTCCGAGATCTGGGACCGCGCGGGCCTGGCGCTCGACGCCGCGCTCGCCCGGATGGCGGCCGGCTGGTACGGTCTGAAGGCCTCGGCGCTCTCCGCGCTCGAAGGCACGATTGCCGGGGTCGTCGGCTTCGGCGATCGCACGGTCGCGGTGTTCCAAGGGACCTGGGACGCGGTCGTGGCGATCTGGGGCAAGCTCCCCGGCGCCATCGGCGACTTCGCCTTCCAGGCGGCGAACGGGTTCATCGGCGGGGTCGAGGCGATGCTGAACGGCGTCGTCACCCGGATCAACAGATTCATCGAAGGGCTGAACGCCGCGCTTGCCCTGCTGCCGGACTGGGCGGTGGGCGAGGGCGGCGCCAGGATCGGCACGCTCGATCCGGTGGACCTCAGTCGCCTCGACAATCCGTTCGCCGGATCGGCGGCTGGGGCTGGTACCGCGGCGGCCGAAGCCTTCGCCGCGGCGCTTGAGCAGACCTACCTGACGCAACCAGATCTCGGGCTCGGCACCGGCGCGGCCGATGCCAGCGCCATGTCGGCGGCCTACGAAGAGGCAGCCCGGATGTTGGCGCAGGCGGCCGACCGGCCGCTCGCAAGCTGGCAGGCACTGAAGGATGCTGTGGCCGGTGCCGGGCGCAATGCCGAGGCTGCGCTCGGGGCTGCCGGCACCGCAGCTGATGGGCTTGGCGCCGAGCTCGACGACACGGCGGACGCCGCCCGGGGCGCAGGTGCGGCGGCGCGCGAGGCGGGCACAGCGGCCACAGAGGGCGCCAGCGAGGCGCTCACCGGCTGGCGGGCGGCGACCGCCGCGCTCGCGGACTACGCGGCGCGTGCGCGCGACGTGGGCGCGGACGTGGGCCAGGCGCTGGTGGGCGCGTTCACCTCGGCCGAGGATGCCGTCGCCAACTTCGTGAAGACCGGAAAGTTTGACTTCCGCGACCTCGTCACCTCGATGATCGCCGATCTCGCCCGGCTCGCCGCGCGCCAGTTCATCCTCGGTCCGCTCGCCGGGATGCTCGCCGGCGCCATGGGCAGCATGGGCACGCTCTTCGCCCCGGTGCTGCACGCGGGCGGGCTGGTCGGTTCCACCGGTCCCACCCGCGCGGTACCGGCGCTGGCCTTCGCAGGTGCCCCACGGATGCACGCGGGCGGCTGGGCCGGGCTTGCTCCGGATGAAGTGCCGGCGATCCTGCAGCGCGGGGAGCGGGTTCTGTCGCGCCGCGAGGCCGCTGGGCTGGGTACGGCTTCGGGCACCCCGACCGTCAACGTCACCATCAACGCGCGCGACGCGGAGAGCTTTCGCCAGTCGCGCACCCAGATTGCCGCCGACATCGCCCGGGCGGTGGCGCTGGGACGAAGGGGCATGTGAGGCACATGGCATTCCACGAGGTCCGGTTCCCGGACAACATCGGCCGCGGCGCCCGCGGCGGGCCCGAGCGACGCACCCAGATCGTCGAACTGGCCTCGGGGGACGAGGAGCGCAACGCGAGCTGGGCCAACAGCCGCCGGCGCTACGATGTCGCCTACGGCATCCGGCGCGCCGACGATCTCGCCGTGGTCGTCGCCTTCTTCGAGGCGCGGAACGGAAGGCTACACGGCTTCCGGTTCAAGGACTGGGCCGACTACCGGTCCGGGCTTCCCTCGCAGCTGCCCGGGCCGACCGACCAGGCGCTCGGCACCGGCGATGGGACGACCACCGTCTTCCAGCTGGTGAAGCGCTACAGCTCCGGCGCGCAGAGCTGGGTGAGGACGATCGGGAAGCCGGTCGCCGGGACGGTGCGCATCGCTCTGGACAGCCTCGAGCAGGGCGCCGGCTGGACCGTCGACACGGCGACCGGCCTCGTCACCTTCGCCACTGCGCCGGCCGCCGGCGTCTCCGTCACCGCCGGCTTCGAGTTCGACGTGCCGGTCCGTTTCGACAGCGACGCGCTCGACGTCACCCTCGATGTCGAACGCCTCGGTTCGATCACCTCCGTCCCGCTCCTGGAGATCCGCCGATGAACGACGATCACGGCTTCATCACCCATGTGCTCAGGGACCTCGCCGCCTCCACCGCGGTGATCCTCGCCGCTTGGGGTGCGCTCGGCGGCGCGACCAACGCGCTCACCACGAAGATGCGGCTGCGAGAGGCGATCCGGCACATCCTGCTCGGCGGGCTCATCGCCGCCGGCATGGGGAGCCTGTCGATGGCGATCGTCGCCTCCTGGCTCGCGCTCCCCACCGAGGCGATCCCGGCCGGGGGGGCTGCGGGCTCCGCCGCCTACCTCGTTGGCGTCTTCGGCCCCGCTTTCATCGAGATGGCGTTGGCGAAGCTGCGCCGCGGGAGCGGCAACGGCGATGCGTGACCTCCTCGCCTTCCTGCGCCGCGATCACGACGACCCTATCGCCCGCTTCCTCCATCGCCTGCGCGTCGGCCTCGCCGTCGCCGCGCTCATCCTTCTCCTCACCCAAGTCCGGTGATCTCATGCACACGCCCGTCCACAAGATGTCCGACCGTGGCCTCCTGGCTCTTGCCCGGCACGAAGGCCTCGTGCCGGCGCCCTATCTCGACGTGAAGTCCGTCTGGACCTTCGGCATCGGCCACACCGCCGCGGCCGGGGCGCCAGATCCGGCGACCATGCCGCGCGGCATGCCCGCCGATCTTGACGCCGCGATCCGCGCGGCCTTCCGGCTGTTCCGCGCCGATATCGTGCGCTACGAGACCGAGGTCGCGCGCGCGGTGACGGTGCCGCTCGAGCCCCACGAGTTCGATGCGCTGGTCTCGTTCCACTACAACACCGGCGCCATCGCCCGGGCGACCCTCACCCGGCTTCTCAACGCCGGCGACCGCAAGGGCGCGGCGGCGGCGTTCCTGAACTGGGTGAAGCCCGCCGCCATCGTCCCGCGGCGCGAGGCCGAGCGCGACCTCTTCCGTGACGGCCGCTACCCGGCCGGGACGATCCCGGTCTGGGCGGTCGACGCCCGCGGCCGGGTGGATTTCTCGAGGCCGGTCCGCAGCCTCACTGCCGAGGCGGCGCTCGTGCTGCTGAATGCGGGGACGGCGCCGGTCAGGACGTCCATTCTCTCGCCGGCCGCTGCGCTGGCTGCAGCGCCGATCCGGGTAGCTTCCGCGCAGCTCCAGCCTTCGAAACCGGCCGCACCGGCGACGGCGCTCCCCGGCTGGTTTTCCCGCGTTCTCACCTTCCTCAATCAGCTGCTCTGGAGGTCCTGAGCCCATGCGCTACATTCGTCCCACATCGCTCACCTGGTGGTCCGGCCTGCTCGCCGCCGCCACCGGGCTGGGCGTCCTCATCCTGCCCGCCACCGGCCCGCTGGACGAACTCGCCCGCTTCGTCGCGCTCCTCGCGGGCTCCGGCGATGCCTCGCCCGCCGAGCTTGTCTTCCTCGGTCTCGGCCTCATCGGGTTGCGCGACCGGATCGAGCGGGGGTTCCGCGGCCATGATTGAGTTCGTCTCCGGGTTCGTCCTGGGCGGCGCCCTCGGCGTCCTCGTCGTCGCGCTCTCCATCGCTGCTTCGCGCGGAGGGCGAGACGATGGCTGACGTCCTCGTCTGGCTCATCGCCGCCTTCGGGGCGGCCGGGGGCATCGTTCTCGGCCGACTCTGGGGCCGCGCCGAGGGAACCCGCGAAGGCAGGAAGGAGGCCGAACGCGATGCACTGGAGGACACTTCTGAACGGGTGGAACGGGGCCGTGCCGCGCTGCGCGATGGTCGCGGCGCTGGCGATGCCGCCGAGCGGCTGCAGCACAACGACGGGCGCTGGTGATGCCGGCTGCTCCTCCTACGCCGAGGCGCGGCTCGCCCGGCCGGCGGCGGCGAGTATCGCCACTGTGCCGGCCGACTGGGCGACCTGGATCGCCGATCTCGACGACCGCATGACCGGGACCTGCCGATGAAGACGCTTCCAACCGCCCTGCAGGCGCACCTCGATGCGGGCACGACCACGCTCGCCTGGTGCTGGCGCATCGCGCGGGCCGATGGTGTCGCCTTCGGCTTCACCGACCACGACCGGGGGCTCGCTTTCGACGGCACCGAGTTCGAGCCGGAAAGCGGGCTCACTGCCTCGGAACTGCGCGCGAGTTCCGACCTCTCGGTCGATGCGCAGGATGCCGAAGGCGTGCTGAGCTCGGACCGGATCACCGAGACCGACATTCTCGACGGGCGCTGGGACAATGCCGAGGTCGAGGTCTGGCGGGTGAACTGGGCGGACACCGGCCAGCGCGTGCTCCTGCGACGCGGCGCCATCGGCCAGATCCGCCGCGGCCGGCTCGCCTTCGTGGCCGAGGTGCGATCGATGGCCCATGTGCTAGGCCAGACCGTCGGGCGGACCTTCCAGGCGAGTTGCGACGCCACGCTTGGCGATGCGCGCTGCGGGGTGAACCTCGACGCGGCGAGTTTCCGGGGCAGCGGCGCCGTCCTCGACCTCCTGCGCGACCGGGCGTTCACGGCCTCGGGGCTCGGGAGCTTCTCGGCCGGCTGGTTCGCCTTCGGGACCATCGAGTGGACGACGGGCGCCAATGCCGGGCGTCGGGCTGAGGTGCTGAGCCACAGCCTTGTTGACGGCATCGCGATCCTGACCCTGCTCGAAGCCCCGGTGCGTGCCATCCTTCCAGGCGACGAGTTCACGATCCGCGCCGGCTGCGACAAGCGCCTCGCGACCTGCAATGCGAAGTTCGCCAACGTGGTCAATTTCCGGGGGTTTCCGCACATCCCGGGCGACGACACCGTGCTGCGCTATGCCTCGCGTGACGGCGGCCATGAAGGGGCGGTGCTGTGACCGACACCCGTCTGCCGGCCGACTCCGCCCGCGTGATCGCCGCAGCCCGCTCCTGGCTCGGCACGCCCTACCACGACCAAGCGAGCCTAAAGGGCGTCGGCTGCGACTGCCTCGGGCTCGCGCGGGGCATCTGGCGCGAGGTGGTCGGCCCGGAGCCCTTCCCGATCCCGGCCTACAGCCGCGACTGGGGCGAGACCGGCCCGCGCGAGGTGCTGGCCGAGGGCGCGCGGACGATGATGATCGAGGTCGCCCCCGCCGAAGCTCGCCCCGGCGCGATGCTGCTGTTCCGCATGGCACCGAACGCCATCGCCAAGCACGTCGGCATCCTCGTGGGCCCCGACAGCTTCCTCCACGCCTATGAACGCATCGGCGTCGTCGAGGAACCGTTCACGCCCGCCTGGCGGCGGCGCATCGCCTTCGCCTTCCTGTTCCCCACATCCTGAGACCAATCCATGGCCACGCTCGTCCTCGGCGCCGTCGGCGCCGCCATCGGCGGCTCGATCGGCGGCGGCATCCTTAGCATTTCCGCCGTCACCATCGGCGGCTTCATCGGCTCGTCGCTCGGCGGCATGGTCGACAGCTGGATCGTCTCGTCGCTCACCCCGGGCCAGCGCGTCGAGGGTCAGCGGCTCGACAGTCTGCGCATCACCTCGGCCACCGAAGGCGCGGTGCTGCCCCGGCTCTACGGCCGCATGCGGATCGGCGGCAACATCGTCTGGGCGACGGATTTCCGCGAGGAGGTCAACACCACCACCGAGGGCGGCGGCAAGGGCGGCGGCGGCCCAAAGGTCACCACCACGGAGTATCTCTACTCCGCCACCTTTGCCGTCGCGCTCTGCGAGGGGCCGATCACCGGCATCGGCCGGATCTGGGCCGACGGCAAGGTGATGGATATCACCGGCGTCACCTGGCGCTGGTACCCGGGCGACGAGGTGCAGGGCGCGGACCCGTTCATCAAGGCGAAGATGGGGGCGAACCGGACGCCGGCCTATCGCGGCACGGCCTACGTGGTGTTCGAGGAGCTGCCGCTCGCCGACTACGGCAACCGCCTGCCGCAGCTCAGCTTCGAGGTATTCCGCCCGCTCGCCGATCCCGATACCGCCGAAGGGCTGGTGAAGGCGGTGACGCTGATCCCGGCCTCGGGCGAGTTTGCCTACGCCACCCGGGCCATCCGCAAGGGCGCGAGCGGATCGCAGACCCCCGAGAACCTCAACGCCGATGCCCGCACGGCCGATATCGTGGTGGCGCTCGAACGGCTGCAGGCGATGGCGCCTTCGGTGGAAAGCGTCTCGCTCGTCGTGGCGTGGTTCGGCGATGACCTGCGCGCAGGGAACTGCCAGATCAAACCTGGTGTCGAGGTGGCGGCGAAGACCACGAGCCCCGAGACCTGGGTTGTGAACGGCGTCGCGCGCGCCGATGCCCATCTCGTCAGCCGCGACGACGAGGACCGGCCGGTGTTCGGCGGCACGCCTGCCGACTTCGCCGTGGTCGAGGCGATCCGCGAGCTGAAGGCGCGGGGGATGCGGGTGACCTTCTATCCGTTCCTGATGATGGACGTGCCGCCGGGGAACTCGCTGCCCAACCCGTATTCGGACAACGCGGGCGAAGTGGGCCAGCCCGCGTTCCCCTGGCGAGGACGGATCACCTGTTCGCCGGCGGCGGATTACGCCGGCACCGTGGACAAGACCGCTGCGGCAGCGACGCAGGTCGGGGATTTCTTCGGCGATGCCCAGCCGGGGGATTTCACGGTGGCCGGCGACACGGTCACCTGGACCGGTCCAGCCGGCGACTGGGGCCTGCGCCGCATGATCCTGCACTACGCAAAGCTCTGCAAAGCCGCCGGCGGGGTCGACGCTTTCCTCATCGGCTCGGAGATGCGCGGTCTCACCACGATCCGCTCGGGCGCCAGCACCTATCCGGCGGTCACGGCGCTGCGCAACCTCGCCGGCGACGTCCGCTCCATCCTCGGCGCCGGCACCGAGATCGGCTACGCCGCCGACTGGTCGGAGTATTTCGGGCACCAGCCGCAGGACGGATCGGGTGACGTGTTCTTCCATCTCGACCCGCTCTGGGCCGACCCCGACATCGATTTCATCGGCATCGACAACTACATGCCGCTCTCCGACTGGCGCGACGGATTCGAGCATCTCGACGCCGCGGCCGGCTGGCCGGCGATCCACGACCGCGCCTACCTGCAGGCGAACATCGCCAGCGGCGAGGGCTTCGACTGGTTCTATGCCTCCGAAGCCGACCGCTCGGCGCAGCTGCGCACCCCGATCACGGACGGCGCGACCGGCAAGCCCTGGGTGTTCCGGTACAAGGACCTGCGCGCCTGGTGGACCAACCCGCATTATAATCGCCCCGGCGGGGTGGAGAGCGGCACGCCGACAGCGTGGGTGCCGCAGTCCAAGCCGATCCGCTTCACCGAACTCGGCTGCCCGGCCATCGACCGCGGCACCAACCAGCCCAACGTCTTCTTCGACCCGAAGTCGTCCGAGAGCTTCGTCCCGCACTTCTCACGAGGCTGGCGCGACGATGCGATCCAGCGCGCCTATCTCGAGGCGACCTGCGACTGGTGGGGCAAGGCGGCGAACAACCCGGTCTCTTCGGTCTACGGCCAACGCATGGTCCGGATGCCCGACAGTGCCGCCTGGACCTGGGACGCTCGACCCTATCCGTTCTTCCCCGAGCGCACCGACGTCTGGACCGACGGTCCGAACTGGCGCCTCGGCCACTGGCTTTCCGGTCGGCTCGGTGCCGTGTCGCTCGCAGCGCTTGTGCGGCACCTCTGCCTGCGTGCCGGCATGCCGGAGGACCGGATCGACGTCTCCGGCCTCTGGGGTGCCGTCGAGGGCTACGTGATCGGCGCGCTGGAAGCCCCGCGAACTTCCATCGCCACACTCGCCCGCCACTTCGGCTTCGACGCTGTCGAGACGGGCGGCATGATCCGCTTCGTGATGCGCGGGCGGGCATCGGTGGCGACGCTGACACCCGACGACCTGGTCGCGCCGCGCGAGGGCGACGTGCTTGAGCTCACCCGGGCGCAGGAGACGGAACTGCCGCAGGCGCTGAAGTGGCAGGTCGCGCGGGCCGACGAGGATTACGACGCCGCTCTCGTCGAGGCCCGCCGCATCACCGTCGATACCGCCCGCATCGGCTCCGAGAGCTTCCCTCTCGCGGTGCCACCCTAGGAGGCCGAACGCCGCTGCCGCCGGGCGCTGATGGAGGCCTGGGTCGGGCGCGAGTCCGCTACCTTCCGCCTGCCGCCCTCGCGCTTGGCACTGGACCCCGCCGACGTGATCCGGCTCGCCCATGACGGTCGCGAGGCCGAACTCCGCCTCACCTCGATCGCCGACGCCGAGGCACGCGGCGTCGAGGCGCTGCGCCAGGACCGGGAGGCCTACGACCTGCCGCCGGGTGCGGCCCGGCCCGCGACGCTCGCGGCCCCGGTGGTCTGGGGTGCGCCGGAAGTGGTGATGCTCGACCTGCCGCAGCTCAGCGAGGGCCGTCCTGCGCACCGTCCTCTGATCGCGGCGCACGCGAACCCCTGGCCGGGTACCCTTGCGGTGTTCCGCAGCGCCTCGACCGACGGGTTCCAACTCACCACTACCTTCGGCACCCGGGCCCGGATCGGCACGCTGGTCGCGGACCTGTGGTCCGGGCCGACGTCCCGCTTCGATCTGGGCAACGAGCTCATCGTCGATCTCTGGACCGGGACGCTCGAGAGCGTCACCGACATCGCCCTGTTCGGCGGCGCCAATGCACTCGCCGTCGAGAGCGCGGCGGGCGTCTGGGAGATCCTGCAGGCCGGCTCCGCCGAGCTCATCGCCCCGGGTCGCTACCGGCTCACCCGCCTTTTGCGCGGTCAGCGCGGCACCGAGGGCGCGATGGGCAACCCGACCCCGGCCGGGGCGCGGGTGGTGGTCGTGGACACGGCGCTCGCTTCGCTCCCCATCGGTCTTGCCGACCTGAACCTGCCCTGGAACTGGCGCATCGGCCCCGCCGCGAGGTCCCTGACCGACGAGAGCTACACCGCGCTCACCTTCACGCCGGAAGGCCGGGGCCTTCTGCCCTTCGCGCCAGTGCATGTCGCCCAGCCCTGGCGGCAGGGGCGGGTGCCCGGCGATCTCACGATCCGCTGGACGCGGCGCTCCCGGTCGCTCGACGCCGATGCCTGGGAGCAGGTCGAGGTGCCGCTCGGCGAGGACAGCGAGAGCTGGGAGGTGGAGATCCTGCAGGGCACTGCGGTGAAGCGGACCCTCGCGTCTTCCACGACCTCGGTTCTCTACACCGCCGCCCAGCAGAGTGCCGATTGGGGCGGACCGCTCGGACCCGGCGACACGCTCGCGATCCGCATCTTCCAACTCTCCCCCCGTCTCGGCCGCGGCACGCCCGCCGCGGTCACGCTCCAGTTCTGAGGCCCCCATGTCCGACACCAGCACCAACCTCGGCTTGCCCTACCTGGTGGCCGCGCAGGCACAGAAGCACGTCACCCACAACGAGGCGCTACGTCTGCTCGATGCGCTGGTCCAGCTCTCGGTCCTCGACCGGGACCGCACCGTGCCCCCGGACAACCCTTCCGACGGCGACCGTCACCTCGTCGCTTCCGGCGCCACCGGGCTCTGGGCCGGTTGGGACCTCAACATCGCCTTCTGGGCCGACGGCGCCTGGATCCGCCTCGTGCCCCGGACGGGCTGGCTGGTCTGGGTCGCCGCCGACCAGACCTTCCTGCTCTGGCAAGGCAGCAGCTGGTTCCCGATTGGCATCGCCCAGAAGGTCTCCGACAGCATGTTCGGGCTCTTCAACGAGGCCGATCCCAGCCGCAAGGCGCGCTTCGACCTCTCGGGGCTCACCGCCGGCGCCACGCTGAGCTATACGCTACCGGACACTTCGTCGGAGCTTGCGATCCCCGCAGGCACCCAGACATTCACCGGTGACAAGACATTCTCTGGGCAGCTCGCCGCGCAGGTCTTCGGCCTCGGCGGCGCCACCGCCGACAGCTGGAACCGGCTTTCGGTCAACGCGCCGGCGGTGCTGTTCAACAACGCGGGCGCCGGCATCGAGGCGACCGTGAACAAGGCAGCGCCCGCCAATGACGCGAGCTTCGCCTTCAAGACCAACTGGTCGGCCCGGGCGCTGATCGGCCTACTCGGATCCGACGACTTCACAGTGAAGGTGAGCCCGGACGGCGCGGCATACCATGAGGCGATCCGGGTCGAGGGCAACACCGGCCGGGTGGAACTGCCCGAACCCGTCGTGTTGCCCGCGCTCGATGCTGTTCCGGCAGCTCCGCCTGCTGGCAAGCTCGCGCTCTACGCGCGTGCCCGCGCCGGGGCAGGGTGGCTCGATGTCCAGCGCCCTTCGGGCCGGTTCTTCCCGCTTCAACCCCACTTCGGGGTGAACCGCATCGCCACCTGGGCGCCGTCGTCCAGCACCACGGTGAATTCGACCGGCATGCCGCGTGCAGCCGTCGGAACCGTGTCCACGCCAGGGCTTGCGACCACGAACCTCTCGACCTCCATGCGCCGCTGGCGCCTCACCAGCGCGGCCACCGCGGACTCGGTGGCCGACGAACGTGCCAACGGTTGGGTCTGCTGGCGGGGCAATGCCGAGGGGCTCGGCGGCTTCACCTATGTGAACCGCTTCTCGCTCGCCACCCTGCAATCGACCGGCATGGGCTTCTTTGGCCTGTATGGCGCGACCGGCGCGCTCGCGACAAACCTGACACTCTCGGCCGTCGTCAACTGCATCGGCATAGGTTTCCAGCGTGGGACGCACACCAACTGGCAGCTGGTGCAGAACGACGCCTCCGGCGCACCAACGCTCACCGGTCTCGGCAGCAACTTCCCCGTCGCCAGCACGACGAACGTGCTTACGCTCACCCTTGTCGCGGCCCCGAACGGCAGCGACATCGGTGTTCGGATCGTCGAGGAGGTGAGCGGCGCGGTGGCCGAGTTCACCCTCGACGCGGACATCCCGGGTACCGCCCAGCTGCTCAGCCCGCGCAACTACATGAACAACGGCTCGACCGCGGCCGCCGTCGCCTTCGATTGTTCGGGGGTCTATGTGGAGACGGACTACTAACGCGCTGCCAAGGGTGTGGTGCGCTGCCGCAGAATCCGACGAACGTCGCGGAATGCTGCGGCCAAGCAGTCACAAGCGAACGGGCTCAGCTGTAGCGGTCGATCGCACAACTGGGCCTACGCGCGGGTCGGTCGTCGAGCGATGGCACCAAAGAGTTCCGAAACACAAAGGCCGAGATTATGCACGGGTTTTGCAGACGCCATCGCGGCATATTTCACCTCATAGCGCACCTAATAGAATTGCGCCGATCTGTGCCCGTGTTGACATGTAGAAGGGTTGGTTGTTTGCTATTCTTGAATTGCGGACAAAGAAGCGGAGGCTGTTGATGCGGGTGTTGGTTTTTGGGGCTCTTGTTCTCTGCAAAGCAAGTCCCGCAGCTGCACTAGAAACAGATTGGGACGGTGTAGCTTTGAGCCGCTCAACCATCGGACAACGTGCCGCATCCGAATTCGCGGTCCCATACGAGTGGGACGGGAAGCCATCCGGCAACGAAGTTCTCGCGGAAACCCGTATCGGGTGCAGTAGCGCGTTGGACAATTTTGAATTCGACGATTCAGCTGGGTCACTTTTCGGGTCAATAGGGGCCAGTCTTCAACCATCATCCGGGGGCAAGAAAGAATGGCTCAGCGCAGAACAGGGCATTCCGGAAAAGTGTATGTTCACGCTCAATAGCGGGAACGGGAAGACGTCGATCCTGATTGTCACACCGTTCGGCGACTACGTCTGGGACGTCCGCCTTACGCGCTGGGAGGACACTGGTGGCGGGCCATTCTGGGGTATCACTATCCCAATGAGCGAGGGACCAACGCTAAGACTGGGAATCAAGCAATAGGGCAAGTGGTGTTGCCGTGGGATCATAGGGGAGACACGATCGCGAGGTGGTTTGGTGCGTTTGGACTTTTTCAGGCCGGTTCGCATGAGCTCCTGATGACGTCAATAGTCTGAAAACGCACCGCGAGATACTCGTTTGCTGTCATACGATGCTTCGCGTCGCCCAGTGCCCACTCTCCCCGACCAACACGAATGGCGCCCAGAAGAGCGGATGTCGGTAGCTCTGGTCGCGACTGTTCATCACCGTGAGCATGGCCCGGCGAAGGGTTGGGCTTGGCTTTTTTCCTCCGGCGCTGATCTCCATGGTTCGGTCGATCAACGCTATTGCTGCGATGTAGTCGGTTTTCCAGTGCGAGGCCACCGGCGAACGAGAACATCTTTGCCAGGCTCGACAATCCCTCGGCATCCGCCGCCTCGCCGCCGCCGTATTGCCTGCTGATAGCAGCAACAGCCCATGGAGCACAGCCAGGCCTGGTTTCGCGACTACCAACCGGCCGGCAATGCATTGTCTGACAAAGCCTTTCTCCATTCTGCGGCCTCGACAGTCATTGGTGGCATTCCTGCGACGAGTACGCGTGTGGTGAAGTGTCCGAATGCTCGGCCTTCAGACCCGATTACTCCCCAATCAAGGATCATGTCACGCGTGAACTCCACCTCTGGACCAACAGCACGGACGGGGAGACCAGAGTGCTCACCAAAGATGTCGATCGCAATCCTGCCAGTGAACCCGGTTGCCGTCCAACTAATGTCACCAACCCATCCTGCAGCAGGGGACGAAAAAACGTTCATTTCCGGCAATGCTACCTTCAACATCAACGCATCGCCTGGTTTTCCAAAGAAAGTGTCTACTGCTTCTGTACTTGGATCAAATGCATATCCCAACACGGTGTTGAGGTAGAATTGAGCACTCTCACTTGCGCGGGAAAAGTCACTCAACTCAGTGTCTTTGCCCGCAGGCTGATCCAATTTCCTACGCGCTTCCTCCTCGGGGCTTGGTTCGCTAATCTGCAATCGTGGCAACCATCCGAAAGGGAGATTGTTCCGAGCTTCAATTATTTCTTCGGCTTGCTGGACCAAGTCCGCGGAGTCGTTTCCACCAGAAGAGTCTGTGACCAACTGAGCAAGAACGGCCGCTCGCCTGGCAGCGGCAATTGAATTGGCACCATCAACAGAAGCCGTTTCTTCCTGCGCAAGCATTTCTGCCGGCAAGCAAGCAGCGACGATCAAGGCAGCAATAGTCGTACGCACCTGTTTTCTCCTCTCAGATGAAGTTCGAATTCATTTCGCGGT